>Ga0210396_10000133_pt1 | contig 131949 bp, 105 predicted proteins | sample IncBWH17OmetaG_FD_155466 | JGI IMG/M metagenome (GOLD analysis project Ga0210396, IMG submission 155466) | Forest soil microbial communities from Barre Woods Harvard Forest LTER site, Petersham, Massachusetts, United States - Inc-BW-H-17-O ...
ATCGAGACAGGGACTGTGAAGCTGCTGACCAAACGGAGAAGCAACGGGTCGTTAGGAATGTACCGCCCGGATTCTAGAGCTAGCCGGTAACCCTTATCGAGCTCTCCTTGGTCAATCAAACGCGCAATTTCCGGCAGGGCCTGATTCCGCGCCCAACGTGCCTTGCGAAGACCACTCACGTTGTACACCAGAAGCGCTAGAAGCCCGGCGGCCACCAATCCGCTCAGCAGCCACACCCGGAACGGTTTGCCGCTGCGTGCTTGCCCGGAGGGTTCCAAGCGTTGGCGGTCACTGTTCCACCAGCCGTCAATCTCCGCCCGGTAGGCAAAGACCGACGCCTGTTTCTTGTGCACCTTCCGGCGAACGGGCAAGCCCTCTTTTTCCCATCGCCGCACGGTGCGTTCATCCCGTTTCAAATAGGCTGCGATTTCCTTCCAGGAATCCAGGCGGTCGGCGGAAGATTCCGGAGAGCTGCTCGACGGCTGGGATTTGCTCGTACTCATCTGGGAAGTCCTGCAGGGGCAGGCTTTTGCCGATTGTAGCCCAGGCCGCTACCAACTCCAATCCCGTTTCCTTGGGCCGGGCAATGACGGACACCGGCAGGGCGTCCGGCTTTGTCTCTTGCGCTCCAATTCAGAGCCTCTTAGGGTCGCCAGTAGCCCGGCGGGCGAGTGGTCCCGCCTCGCTTTTTAAAGCCGGGCCGCTCAATGCCAAGGAGGATTAACGTGAAAATCGGCAGGTTTGTTCTTCTGTTTTTGTTCGCGCTTCTCGTGGCCGTAAACGCGAATGCGCAGAATGTGGTCGTGCAGTGGAACGGCATCGCGTCGACAACCATTGTTACGTTTGGCAAAGAAGCCTCGGTTTCTTCGGGAGCCTGGTTTGCCTATGTCCATCTGGCGGTGTTTGACGCGGTGAATGCTATTGATCATCGCTTCCAGCCCTATCTGTTTACCACCGAGGCTCCGGCGGGCGCTTCTCAGGATGCAGCGGCGGCGGCAGCCGCCTATTTCATCTTGGTGCATTACTTTCCCGCCCAGAAAACTAGTCTGGACGGACAATTTGCGGCCACGCTTGCGGGCATCTCCGATACTGGGACTAACATTGCCGCGGGCGTGTCGGTAGGCCAAGCGTCCGCGCAAGCCTTGATCGAGGCTCGCGCCAACGATGGACTGCTAGCCAATGTTCCCTACACCCCGCCGGTTGGTCCGGGATTCTACCAGCTGACGCCGCCTGCTTTCGCCGCTCCCCTGACGCCTTGGCTTGGGAGAATGGTGCCATTCACCATGACCAGCGCAGGGCAGTTCTTTCCCGACGAGGGCCCCACTCCTCTCGACAGTCAAGATTGGATCGATGATTACAATGAGACAAAGACGCTAGGCGCGCTGAACAGCTCCGTGCGCACTCCCGAACAAACAGAGATCGGCCTCTTCTGGACGGAACACACGGGGCAGCAGTATGCGCGGGCGTTCCGAAATCTGGCTACACTCAAGGGCCTGAACACTTCGGACACTGCGCGGTTCATGGCCATGTTGTGGGCCGGTTATGCCGACGCGGGCATTGGCTGCTGGAACGCCAAATTCTCGTTCAGCTTCTGGCGGCCTGTAACGGCTATCCGCGTCGGCGGCGGGAATCCCGCTCTGATCGCAGATCCGAATTGGTCTCCGCTGGTGGCCACTCCTGCGCATCCGGAGTATCCTTCGGCGCACGGCTGTGCAACCGGGGCCGTGTCGACGATCCTTGCGGACTTCTTTGGATCGCCGAATCTGCAGTTCTCTGTTGACAGTCTAGTGACGCACACCACGCACACCTTCGACAGCACCAAGGAACTTCTGAGCGAGGTTGAACGCGCGCGCATCTATGCGGGGTTTCATTACCACCACTCAGTGATTCAGGGGAACGTGCTGGGAACCAAAGTGGCGCATCAACTGACGCAGCGCTTCTTCGGCCCAGCAAATTGAGCTGTCGAGCCATCGCGTCAATAGTCTGACTGTGCTGGTGTTGTGGGTGAGTCGTCGGCAAACCGGAAGTAATCGCCTAAGTCCCGATTAACGCGGCGGTCTCAATGGGTCGACGCAACACTAAGCTCAAAGCCTAACTGCTGGGTCTCAAAGGCTAAAATCGCTTACAAGTGTTGAATCGAACGGAATACTGCCCTGGCTAGGTTCTGATTGAATACAGCCCGACAGATCGGTTCTCTCGAGGAAGTGCTGTTGGATCAGGCTATTAGAAAGTGTTGCGTTGACCGGTTGAGCTGGCACGACTTACCAGGAGTTAGCGAAGCTGCGAGCGAACGAAGCGAATTCAATGTGCGAGCATCAAGAAACACCATAACAATACCAGGTAGATATTCGCATAGACGATGCTCCTCCATGCTCGAGTCATAGCGGGATTACTTTTCGCCGCCAAAATGGTCAGCAATGAAGCAGCGCAGAGTCCTACACCGACCGAGCCCAACGCTTGGGGAGTAAGGGTCAGCATTCGTATGTTGGCGAGCACGATGACTCCGATGTAAAGAAGAATTAGCGCACTCAACGTTAAAAACGCCATCGAAGCACGCAGCAGAAACACATCTCGATTTAGAATGCACCGTACGTGTCGGTACCGCCACCAGGCTACTGAGACCAACAAAAACGGAACTCCCCACACTGTCAACACATAAATAATCGAGAAAATTAGAATTTGCGTGTTCCGGTCGGCAAGATTCCCCCCAGGGGCATCTTCAAATGTTACGCGCATGACCGCGTTGGCGTTGAATGAACAGTGAAACGGCGGTGACTAAAAACTACCTACCTGATAAACGCGGTTACCGGAGAAGTAGCTCACCATACCCAGGTGTGGCTTATAGTTACTGACGTGGACTTTTTATCAGAAGGAGATTTCCATGACGATCAGCGTCACCGGCATCTTTCAACGGAGCAGCAAATACGAAGGTGTTCGGCCGATTCACATTTATCTCCTGCGGCTGCTCTATATCTTGATGTTCTTCGTGCTGGGTAGAGAGACTTGGACGCAAATCCTCACGCACCAAGGCACGTGGGACCCCTTCAAGGCCGTGGCCTGGTGCGTCTGGACAGCCTTCGCCACTTTGGCCGGCTTAGGCATTCTTCGTCCTTTGAAGATGCTTCCGATAGTACTGGTCGAGATATTCTATAAGGTCCTCTGGCTCATTATTGTCGCGTATCCTCTCTGGGCAAAGGGTGCGTTGTGGGGGTCGCCAGCGGAAAGCATCGCCTCGTCGTTCTTGTGGGTGATATTGCCTATAGTTGCGGTGCCGTGGGGCTATGCGTTTGTGAATTACATTTACAAACCAAGACATGGAAATGACGTTGCTATCCTCGCGTCGTCTTCCTCAACTCCTAATTAACGCCGCAACCGGAGAAGAGGAATTGGTCCTAGGGAGCGATGTTCAACAAGGCGGGAGGAGCACACGCCAGATGTGGTGCCACAGTCTTCGGTTTAAGGCTGCGGGTTTTGACTCTTCTTTCTTTTGACCCGAACTTTTTATTTGACCCGCATTACCATTGCGGTATAATAGTTCCGTTCAGTACTGCGCCTCGCCACCTGCGAGGCGTTTTCGTTTTTAGGCCACGTAGCGCCGGGGTTTAGCCCGGCACTTTCTTTTCCCGTAAGTCCAAATCTCAAAATCAAAAAATAAATCAAGGAGACATCTATGCCTTCGCTCACTGCCAAGGACCGCATATCCCTATGTCTGTTCAAGTTCACCGATGGCCGCCGCTGCCGCACCCCGCGCACCGGCAACCATCCCCATTTCTGCTTCTACCACGCCCAAAAAGAAGCCCGCGCCCAAGCCGCCGATAAACTCGCCAAAGACCTAGCCTGCTTCTTCTCCGGCGATTACCTCACCGCTTGCGATCTCAGCACCGCCATGGCTCGCCTTATCCCCGCCACCATCCGCGGCGATATAAAGCCCAGGCTCGCTCGCACCGTCGCCTACATGCTCCAAACCCAATTGCAGGCCATCCACCTCGCCCAACACGAATACATCAACGCCTTCGGCACCGAAGGCTGGCGCAAAGCCATCCGCACCTCCGTCAACAGCAACTACGACCATCGCTTCCCACCCGGCCCCGAGCCAGAACAATCCGAACGTCCTCAATCTCATCCCACACAGCCGCAAGCGCAAGCCATCACTCCGGCCCCAACTCCAGCACCCGCACCGCAGGCACCACCAGCGACAGCCCAACCCTCTCCATCCACAAACGAGCCCGCAACACAGACATCTCAACCCCAGACCGCACATCCCGCCCGTCCGCAACGCCCTCTCAGTACCCCCAACCACGACCCCCACACCGTCCACTTCGACCACAACTACCGCCTCCGCACCTCTCCATAACCCATTCACAATCAACACTTACAAAAACGTCCCGCAACCGTTGATTCTAATGAATTTGCAAAAGAGCTAAATCCTTTATCAGCAACACTTACAAAATTTCAGGGGGTAGACAGATCCAAGAATTCAACGACAAGCAACCGTAGGGGCACGATTCATCGTGCCCGTCTTCGCGCCACCGCATCGCGAGCATTCTTGGCCACTCACGTGGGCGCACCTGCGTAGCGCCGGGCTGTAGACCGGCTCTTCGATCGTAACGCAACGTGTCGCCAGCATCGTCGCAGAAGCCAAAGATGATCGAATTTCACTTCCCCGCGCGACGAAGCAGTTTAGGCGGAGCCAGCCAAACCAATTGCCCATTCGGCGGCGAAACGCGCTTCAACTCGATCAACGCGACTCCTGCTTTCTTCAATGACGTAATGTGGTGTTTCGAGCCCAACGCGGACGCAATCAGATCGTCCAACTGTGGCGCATGCCCGAAAATAAAAATCGCCGAGGATTGTTTGTCCTTGGCAAGTTCGCGGAAAAACAATGTCGGCTCCGCCCCCGGCAGCAACAAATCCGTGCGCCGTATCTTCTGTTTCGGATACCCCAGCGCCCCAGCGAAAATCTCCGCCGTCTGCATCGCCCGCACGTAGGGACTTGAGAGCAGCAGGTCCGGCGTCGCGCTGAGCGCCGCAACCGCCGCGGCCACGCGCTTCGTTTTCTCGATGCCTTCCTCGGTCAGGTATCTTTCCGGATCGGGCGGGCACTTGGGATCTTCCCGGTCGATCGCGATGCCGTGGCGCACGACGTATATTTCCATCAGCGCGTTCTCCCTTCAAGAATCTGCCCTTTAAGAATCTAAATGATACCGCAGCATCAAGAGAGCAAAACTTAGCTCACAGGATTCCTACGAAGCGGCTTGCCGAAAGTAAAGCCGCACATGAAATTCTTTTTCAAACAGTTCCGCGCTGCGATTCGCGTCCAGCAAATCCTCCGCCGCGTCGCCTCGCGCGGAAATCTGCAGCGCCACCGCCCCTTGTTGAAACGTCGCGCGGACCTGCATCACTCGCTGGCGGTGCGAATGATCCAACCCCTCGGCAATTCTCAGAATCGCCGCCAGTCGCCGCGCGATGCGTTTGTCGTTGTTGTTCAGCGTGGAATACGCCACGTGATGTCCCGCCGGCTCCGATTTTCGATTGTGATAACGCACCAGCGCCGCCACGATCGCGCGGTCGCGTCCCTCGAGGCCCGGGATGTCGCCATTCAGCACGAGGTATTCGCCATGCTTGTGATGCCCGCGATGGCTGATCATGTGCCCGATATCGTGCAAGAGCGCCCCAGCCTCCAGCAGCACGCGCGACTGCGCCGGAAGATGATGCAGCGGCTGAAGCTGGTCGAACAGAAGAATGCTCAACTCGCGCACATGCTCGGCGTGTGTTTGATCCTTTTGCAAACGGCGTGCAAAGCTCCGTGTTCCCACCAGCAATTGCCGAGCAGCCACGTCGTAGCGATGCGGCTCCGTCCGCGAAAACGCCTCGCGCGCAATCTCCTGAACCAGTCCTTCGCGCAACCCCACGCTGGGGATAATAAAATTCCGGATGTTCAAGTAACGCCCCAACGTGACGAACGTAATCGCCGCGATGCCGATCACGTCCGCGCGGTCCCGTCGGATGGCATAGCTTTTCATCCGTTCGCGCACGTCGCGCCCAAGGAGATCAGGCAGCCGCTCGCGCAGCAAAGAAAGCTCCAGGGTCGACAGTCCATGCAACCTTGGTCCCGGCGCGATGTTTGCCAGCGTTTCCGCGTTTCCTCCCAGCGCCACGGCGGTCTGTTCACCCAGATTCGGCCGCGACGGCAGCCGCGATTCCAGAAGCGCGCGCACGTACCTGCGCACTTGTTCCGCTTGCACAGGCCGGATCACGCCGGGAATTTTCAGCGTGGTCATCAGCCGCACCGTGCCCACTGGCAACTGCGCGCTCTGCTCCACCGTGTGATCGCGCAGTACGCTGATCTCCAGGCTTCCGCCGCCCAAATCTGCGATGCACCGCGGCGGAGATTCAGGCCCGAGCGCCGCGAGGACAGCCACACGGCCAAGCCGCGACTCTTCCGACGAACTGATCACTTCCAGCGAGATTCCCGTCTTCTGCTTGATCTGCCGCACAAATGCATCGCGGTTGCGGGCTTCGCGAGACGCGCTCGTCGCCACCGCGCGATAGCGCGTCACTCCAAACTCTTCCATGATCTCGTGAAAATGGCGGAACGCCTTGACGCCCTTTTTGAAAAGCTCTTCGCTGAAGCGGTGCCTCAGAAAGACGCCTTCGCCCAGACGCAGAGAATATCTCTCGTTCACCAGCGGTTCTATATCGAGCGCGGAATAAGCGCGCGCCACGGCGAGGCGCACTGCATTGGAGCCCGCGTCGATGGCGGCAATGTGAACGGGCTCGGACATTTCGGAATTTTACCGCCAGAGATGCGCGAGCGCGGCGGAGGGCGTGTATTTCGTCGCACGAATTCCCAATTGCTCGCCGATGCGCTGGCGAAGCTGCTTGTTGACGGCCGAAACGCTCGCCTCGCCATCGAGCTCAATGAACGAATGCTTCTTGGCCATCACTTCAAATTCACGTTTAATCATTGTTTGGTAGCGAATGAACGACCAGTACAGGTCATGCGAAAGCGACATGTCGCGCCCCGCTTCCCAGTAGCTGATGGCCTGCGCTTTTTTGAATTCGCGCGCAAAAGCCGTTTCCGGGCGCACATTCAGCCAAAACGTCAAATGCGGGCGCAGCGCCATGGCGTAGAGGCCGCTCAAATAATCCCGGTTGATTCCGCGCACCACGCCGCGCGCTACCAGTGTAAAAATAAAGCGGTCCGCCAGCACGACCGTCCCGGACCGCAAAGCCGGCAAAACACGATGCTCGACTTGGTCAAAAAAATCCGTCGCATACATCAGCGCCAGCGTCAGCCGCGTCACCGCATTTTTCGCGAGCAGCTCATCGATGTCGCGCCCGACGAGGTTCGAGCGTCGCAGTCCGCTCGTCTGCACCGCGAACCCTTCCGACTCCAGCCATTCTTGCAGCAGGGCGATCTGCGTCGAGCGCCCGGAGCCATCCATCCCTTCGATCACGATAAGGTTTCCGGTAATTTCGCTCGGGTCAACACCGACCAGCGCTTCACCGTAGAAGTATTGTCCAGTTCCATCTTCGCCCGCGGCCCCCGGTTTCGGCGCGGGAAGCGGCGTGCCGGTCGCATGCGCCAGATCGTCTGGAGCAACTGGTACGCTCAGTTTTTCTTTCTCTTTTTCCTGATCGGACATGCTCACTCCGGAACTGGACCGCCGGGCGCGAAGCGCTTCAAATCGATTTTCGACGCCACAATCTCTCTCATCTGTTTTTGCAATTTGTTCACCGGCAGCGTTCCGTCCAACACCACAAAATTATCGGAGTCCACCATCTTGTCGTACTCCTCGAGGATGCGCGCCTGGAACAGCCGGAAACTCTCCGAGCGGTCGTACGACAGCGCCATATCCATTCCCGCTTCGTAGTATTTAAGTCTGGGGCGCCCGCTCAGGATGCGATTCACCGCCACATCCAGGGGCGCTCGGAAATAAAACGTGATGTCTGGCACCGGCGCGAACCGGTAAAGATTTCGCAGCCAGCGTCCGGGGCAACCGCGAGCCGCGTCGCGCGCAAATGCCGTGTAAATATAACGATCGGCCAGTACCAAATAATCGCCCTGCAGCAGCGGCATAATCTGCCGTTCGCAGCGATCCGCGAAATCAGCTGCATGCAGGAGCGAAAACGTAGTCGGCGTAAGCAGACGCCGCTGTTTTCCGCGCCGCGTTGCGGATTTCACCAGCGGCGACGAGTTCCATTCCGTAAAGTGCAGCCGGTAACCGCCGATTTCGAGCCAGCGTTTCAAAAGATAAAGCTGCGTGCTCTTGCCCGAGCCATCCGTTCCTTCCACGACAATCAGCGCGCCGGGATACGCGCGGCTCGGCACCGGCTTTCCCGGTTGCGGCAATGTGGATTTAGGCGGTTCCGGCCGCGGCAGCTTTTGAACAACGATGTCCTGATTTTCCATTAATCTCTTGGTGAAAACGGATCTGGCAATCGAGCCTAAGCCTGTATTGTTACGAAAGCATTACAACACACCCCATCACGACTCGCAAAGCGCGGAGGAGGTCCACTCAGACAAAAACTTGTCAGAAAACAGACACTTTGATGTGCAAAAATTTCTTCGGGTTCTGCCGGAATTCGCCGACAAGCAATCGCAAATCGCCGGTCAGGCTGCTCAAGTTGTCGTAGAGTTTAGGATCGGAAAAAAGTTTGCCCGCGGTGGTCGTATTGTCGTTCAGTTTGGCGGTGGCGTTCGCCAAGTTCTCGCTCGTTTCCTTGAACTTGGTGTACAGGGTGTCGTCCGTTGCCAGCTTGCCGAGACTTCCCTTCCCCGCGCGCACATCGCTAATCATGGCGTTGGCGTTCGTCATGGCCTGCTTTGCCTCGTCATAAAACGAGGGATCGTACAGCAACTTTCCAAGCGTGCCTTTCTGCGAGCGCACATCCGTCAAAATCACGTTTACGCTGTCCAATCCCTTGTCCACTTTGTTGTACATTTCGTCCGAGGCCACCAGTTTTCCGAGTGTTCCTTGTCCCGACTGAACATTCGTAACCATCATGTCGCCTTTAGCGAGAATACTGTTCAAATGATTGTAAGCTTGATCGTCGGTCAGAAATTTCCCGAGCGAGCCCTTTCCTTGCTTCACGCCGTGGATCAGGTCCTGAACCTCTTCCGAAAGCGCTTGCAGGTTCGCAAGGACGTCCGCGCTTCGTTCCACTACCTGCGCCATCGCCTTTTCTTCATGTCCTGGAACTTCTTGCATGTCCTTCAACGGCAAGCCCGTCATTCCGCGCGTGATGTTGACGTAGCGGTTGCCCAGCAGTCCTTCGGTCACCAGACTCGCCTCGGAATCCGTCAGAATGTCGTTTTCGTAATGCTTGCTCACACGCATTACCACCTCGACGTTCCTGTCTTTCTCCCGAGCTTTGCCCGGTATCCGTGGCGCCAGCCGAATGGATTCGACGTTTCCCACTTCCACTCCATCCAATCGCACCGGAGCTCCGCCCGACAACAACGACGCTTCCGGCAGATAGGTGACCAGCCGGTACTTCGGCCCGAGCGTTCCCGCTCCCGTTACGTAGAAAATGCCGGCGGCCAGAACCGAGAGCCCCACCAGCACGAAAAGACCCACGCGCAGTTCCGTCCACGTCAATTGTTTGCGCTGCGGCATTTTTTTCTTTCCTCCCTTTTGTTGTTACGGACTACCGCCGACTCACACGAGAAATCGCTTCAGATATTCATCCTTGGTATCCGCAAGTTCTTCCTGCCCGCCCTCGAAATAAACTCCGCCTTCCCGCAATACCAGAAAACGCGTCGCGGCCATCCTAGCTGCGCTTCGCACATTTCCGTTCGAGACGCTGCGCACGACGCGCTTCGTCGCCGGGTCGAAGCGAAAGTTTGCCAGTGCGAAGCCATCCTGAAGCCGCTGCGTTGCGAGGAGCGCCGTCACGCCGTACACGTCGCGCAGCCGCAGAATCAGCGTGATAATTGTTTGCGAAGTCACTGGATCGAGCCCCGCCGTCGGCGAATCATACAGCACAATCGGCGGCTGATTGATCAGTGCTCGCGCGATCGATACGCGCCGCCGCATTCCTCCCGACAACTCCGACGGGAACAAATCGACGGTGTCCTCGAGCTCCACAAATCGCAGCACCTCGCGCACGCGCGGCTCAATCTCGTCGTCCTTAACTTTGTCTTCCAGCAATCGGTACGCTACGTTGTCCCCGACGGTCATCGAATCAAACAGCGCCCCTTCTTGAAAAACGAATCCGATTTGCCGCCGGAACGCCAGCAAGTCCCGCTCTTCCATGCTGGACAGTTCTCTGCCCAAGACTTGAATGTTACCCGCGGAGGGACGCATCAGTCCCGCCGCCAGTTTGAGGGACAGCGTCTTTCCGGTGCCTGTTTCTCCCAACAATACCAGCGTCTCGCGCTCCCGCACCTGAAAGGATACGCCGCGCAAAATGTCGCCTTCTTCGAAGCCAAGGCGCACGTTCTCAAATCTGATCGTTGGACTAGAATCGAGACTCGAAGTGAGGGAGCTACTCATCGGGCGTGTAGCGGTCATTATAACGGCAATTCAGCCGTGACGCGGGCACGAAACGCACCTTGGGGCGCCTCATCGCGTCCAGGCGTACGCCCGCAAGCACTAGAAAAGTTTGTCGGCGAGGTACAGCGCCACTTTGGTGAGAAACGCATCGGCCACGATGATCATGACGGAAGAGAGCACGGCGGCTTGCGTCGTGGCACGGCCTACTCCTTGCGTGCCGCCGCGCACGGTCAGACCTTTGTAACAGCCAATCGTCGCCAGAATAAAAGCGAAGAAAAACGGCTTCATAAAACCCTGCATCAAGTCCGCAAAATCCAGAGCGTCGATGGCGCGGCGCCAGAACTCGATGGCGCTAAGGCGCAGTGAAAAAACGGAAGCCACGCACCCCCCCATCAGTCCCATAAAATCGGTCATCGCGGTTAGTAGCGGCAGAGTCAGGAGGGTGGCGATGGCCCTCGGCGCCACGAGCTTACGAATGGGATCGGTGCCCATGGCGCGCATCGCGTCGACCTGCTCGGTCACGAGCATCGAGCCCAGCTCGGAAGCGATACCGGTGGCGCAGCGGCCCGTTACCAGCAAACCCGTTAGCGATGGCCCCAGTTCCCGCACCAGCGCGATGGCCACCACGTCGCCGGTTAAGGAGCTTTGCCCGAAGCGGGTAAATTGCGAGCCGGTTTGCAGGACCATCACGGCGCCGATGAAAAAACCGGATAGCAAGATGATCGGCAGCGAGCCGGCGCCGATGTTGTCCATTTGCTGCAAAATGTCCTGGAGGTAGAACGGCGGCGTGAACAGGGCGTACAGCGTGCGGCCGCAGAGCATGGCATAGTCCTGCACATCCGCCACGGCGCCTTTTAGCGCGTTGACCAGCACTCCGGCGACGGTGATCTGCGGTTCCGTCTTGTCTTCACGACCTGCGACCTGCAGAGGTGTGTCTGCCACGAGTACCTGTTTCGCCAGCCGTTTCGCCGAACTCCTGCGGCACAAAATCCTGAGTCGAAAGCCTAACCGTGTGCTCGGAACACGTCAAGCAAGCACTCGGCCAAACTCGCCGCCGGCACATAATCTCTGGTGCATGGAATAAAGCACTACTCGCTGGCGGTATCCTACGCTGAGAGGAACTCCGTGATAACTTGCATCGACCACATTCAGTTGGCGGCTCCAAGGGGTTGCGAAGCCGCCGCTCGCAAATTCTACGGCTCGATTCTCGGCTTGCGTGAAATCGAAAAGCCCGCTCCGCTGCGCGAGCGCGGGGGCTGCTGGTTCGAGTGCGGCGATCAACAAATCCACATCGGCGTCGAAACCGATTTTCGCCCTGCGAAAAAAGCCCATCCGGCTTTCGCCGTCAACAATCTCGCTAAGCTGCGCGAGTTTTTGATCGCCCACGCCGTGCCAACCGTTGACGACAACTCGCTTCCCGGAACGCGCCGGTTCTTCGCCGAAGATCCCTGGGGCAACCGCCTCGAATTCCTCGAAGCGAACTGTTCGTAGTGGCAGTCCCGCTTCTCTCCCCTGGGAGGTAAGAACAACATGCCTACGCGGAGAGATTGGATTGCCCATCTCTGCGCTTGCGATTGGAGTCCTGCTTGCACTCCTCATGGCGGTTCCCCAAGCGCAAAAGGAGGCCTGAAACACTGATTATCTTGGATTATCTTGAGGCAACCTGTTTCGATTCATTCCGCGGTGCATTCGTTTGCAATACGCGAACGAGATGGCGGGCGGTTGCGGGAACGGCAACTTTGTTGCCCAGCAAGATGGCTCTTGCTGCAATTTTGCGCCCGTAAATCCGCGCGTTTGCTTTGTTGTCTGGACGCAGAGTGGAACCCTCGAGGGAAATGCCGGCAAACAGTCCGCGGGAACGCGAATAGCTCAATATCTCTGCGCGCATCCAGAGATCGGTGCTTGCGGAAGCATCGCGCCCTTTTGGACCTGCAGCGGCGGATGCGTCTCCACCGAGCTTGATCTTACTGCTGAGAATGGAAGCCGCGCCTCTCTGGTTCATGACCAGAAGAATCAGATCGGTAGCTTCGCCCCCAAGTTGCATTCCGATGCTATCGCCTTCGAGAGCGTACATTGCGGGCGCACCCCAAGGTCCGTTGAATTCCTTGCCAGTGCGGCAAACCATCGCTCCGCGACCGTACTCTTTGCCCATTCCGAAGCCCAGCCTCAATACGGAGGGGAACACGATGACACACTCGGCTTTTGCCAAAACCTGCTGGGGTAGATTATCGGGGATGTTTAAGATTTCCTGCATGACAACGCCGCAATTTTCGAGGCGCTTTTGTTCTTTCGTTGCGGCGCGTTCTTTCGTTGCGGCGTAAAGCGCGCTCGCGGCAATCGAGAGACAGATTGCAACTATAAAATATCGCTTCATCGCTCACCTCCAAGGCCAGAAATGCTTTTGCAAATCGTTGGTTTTGTCCGAATCTCTAACTAAAGGAACCTAACCGGTGGGCCCAATTGAGAAGTGGTGCTCCCGTTGCATTACAGATCAGTTCGAATGCTCCTAGTCGTTCTCGCTGGATGGCAACTGATCCTAGGAGAGGCGATCTATGTCGAGAGGGCCTGCGAGCAAACTCCTTTTATTGTGCAAGACAATCCTAGACGGTGCCGAGGCAGGTGTCTGTCCACATGTAGACAGCTTCGCGGTTTGTTTGCGCAAGGATCGTCAGTTGTCAAACCTGCGAAATGAACTTCAAGCAGCGATGACCTGTACTTAATAGGACATCATTGTTTCGGGCTTGAGAGCAGCATGGGTGTACCCCCAATGTAATCCTTCCCGCCTACATCGGGCTCGATTGGAGCACGCAATGCCAACAATTAGGAGCGCCGCTGTCGCTCTTTTTCTTCTTCTGTCTCCTGCATTCGCTCGGCCGCAGACAGCAGGTCCGGAGAAGCAGACCGCCGCTGCGCCCGAACAGCAGAACCAACCATCGGGAAGCGGCGAGGTTTCCGCGACGCAGGCGGAAGCCGCCACGCAGTCAAAACCCGAAACGCCGGTAGCTACCTCTGCGCTGCTCCCCATCCGAGCCGACCAGAAGACAGATACTTCCGAAGGCCAGCAGACCAAGCGCATGTTCGGCGTCATCCCGAATTTTTCGGCCGTGAGCGCCCACACTGAGGCCCCTCCGCTAACCACCGGTGGGAAATTCTGGCTTGCAACACAGGACAGCGTCGATTATTCGTCGTTCATTTGGACGGGAATCCAAGCTGGCCAAAGCATGGCTCTGAGGTCGTATCCGGAGTTGGGCCACGGGGCGCCCGGGTACAGCCGCTACTATTGGCGGGCTTTTGTGGATCAAGCGTCTGGATCTTATTTCACGGAAGCAATTGTTCCGGCGCTGACGCATGAAGACCCACGTTACTACACGCTTGGTTATGGAGGTTTTTTCCGCCGGGCGGAGTACGCGCTATCGCGGGTCGTCCTTACTCGGAGGGATTCTGGGAGCACGACCTTTAACTACTCTGAGATCGTAGGGAACGGAATGGAAGCCGGGTTAGCCAACCTCTATTATCCGGCCCAGGAGCGCAGCTTGCACAATACGGCAGTGAACTGGGCATCACAGCTGGAAGGCGCTGCGCTCAACAATCTCTTCAGGGAGTTCTGGCCGGATATCCGCCGTAAGGTTCTTCGACAGAAATAGTCAGGCCGCCTTCGACCTTCGTCTTTAACACCTTTGAGAGTGAGTGAGCACAGATCTCAACTTAGGTTCGAAGCCGACGAAGTCATTGGGGACTACCGGGAGCCTCATTTTCGAGAGTGAAGACGAAACGTTGCTCCTCGCTCGGTAAATCCGAATCCCACCCCTTGAACCAAACAAGTGCCGGATTAACGCGGCTGCTGGAAACTGACCGACCACCGAACTTTCGACTCGCTGGACGCCTAACGCAACCATAGATACACTGCTTGGTTCCACTGCTCCAAGTTGCCAAGTGAGTGAGGACGTTCGCGCAGATGCTGAAGTTCTATACCGCCGGGGAATCGCATGGACAGGCGCTGCTGGCATTTGTTTCGGGGCTTCCGGCTGCGCTGCCTGTGGATGTGAACTTCATCAATCACGAGCTGCATCGACGGCAGCTCGGTTATGGGCGCGGGGGGCGGCAAAAAATCGAGAAGGATCGCGCGGATATTTTTGCGGGAGTGCGCCACGGGCAGACTATTGGCGCGCCGATCGCATTGCGGATTGAGAACCGGGACTGGGCCAACTGGGAGAAAATTCTTCCGGTCGAGGCGACAAGCGAATCCGCAGGTAAGGAAAGAAAACTGCTGGCTCCCCGGCCGGGACACGCCGACCTTGCCGGTTCGCAAAAATTTAATTTTCACGATGCGCGATATGTGCTCGAGCGGGCTTCCGCTCGCGAAACTGCTGCCCGCGTTGCGGCGGGAGCGTTTGCGAAATTGTTGCTACGCGAATTTGGGACGGAAATCGCCAGCCACACCGTTCAAGTCGGGCACGTGCGACTCGAGCGAGCCGCATCCTGGAAAGAGATTCAAGCGGTCAGCGCCGACCTGGAATCGCCTTTGCGCTGCGTGGATGCCACTACGCAAGAAAAAATGAAAGCGGAAGTGGATGCCGCGCTGAAGGCGGGAAACACCGTCGGCGGGATTTTTGAGATAGTCGCCCACAACGTCCCCGTTGGCCTTGGGAGCCATGCGCAGTGGGATGAGAAGCTCGACGGGCGGCTGGCGCAGGCGCTCATGAGCGTGCAAGCCGTCAAAGCCGTGGAGATTGGCGCGGGCGTGACTGCCGCGGGCTCCTACGGCAGCGAAGTTCAAGATGAAATATCCTACGAAAAAGCGGCTCGCCGCTTTCGCCGCTCTACCAACCGAGCGGGCGGACTCGAAGGCGGGATTACTAACGGCGAAGACGTCGTCATACGCGGCTACCTAAAACCGATATCCACGCTGCGGCAGGCGCTGCACACCGCGGACATGGTGACCAAGGAACCGGTTGCGGCAGCTTACGAGCGGTCCGACTGGTGCGTGGTCCCCGCCGGCGCGGTGGCCGGAGAAGCGATGATCGCACTTGTGCTGGCGGATGCTTTTCTGCAAAAATTTGGAGGAGACTCCCTTTCCGAGATGCGGCGGAATTTCGACAACTATGCCAGACAAATCGACGAGTTCTGAAGAAGCTACAAGCGCGGCCTCGCCGTCTATCGACGCCACCGTCGCCGCGCGCAAAATCTATAAGATCGTCAAGTATGGCGATCCGATTCTCGAGAAGCCGACGGTTGCGGTGAACAAGTTTGACGACGAATTCGAACAACTGACCGAGGATATGTTTGCATCGATGTACGCCGCGCAGGGCGTGGGCTTGGCTTCTCCGCAAATTGGCAAGAATCTGCGGGTGGCGGTGGTCGATGTCACGGTTGGAAAAAACCCGGAAGCGAAAATCGTGCTTGCTAATCCGGAGATCATCCATGCCGAGGGTGAAGTTCGCGAAGAAGAGGGCTGCCTTTCGATTCCTGGCTTTCGCGGAAACGTGATGCGACCGCAGTTTGTCACTGTGCGCGCACAAAATGCCAAAGGCGAAACCTTTGAGATTCGCGGCGAAAATCTTCTGGCGCGCGCTTTCTGCCATGAAATCGACCATCTGAATGGGATTCTGTTCCTGCAACACCTCAGCATGCTTAAGCGCGACCTTATCAGGCGCAAGATCAAGAAGCTTAAAAAACAGGGGGAGTGGTAACTTCCACAAATATCCCCACCCTGTTACCTTACGCGTTGTAATTGCAGGGGCGCAGCATGCAGCGCCCCTACAAGGGATGAGTTTGACGCTTGAGGGCTTGGTGCAATGGGTTGAACGCGCCTCGCAGCGTCTCAAAGGGATTGCTTGATGCGAATCGTCTTCTGCGGCACGCCGCTGTTCGCGGTTCCAACGCTGAAACACCTCCTCGCGCACGCAGATTTTCAAATTGTTGCGGTCATCACACAGCCCGATCGTCCCCGCGGACGCGGGCAAGAAGTGTCCTTTTCGCCTGTGAAGGAGACCGCGCTCGCGGCGAGCGTTCCGGTGCATCAGCCGGAAAAAATTCGTGCGCCGGAAGTTCAGGAGCTTTTGCGAACACTTGCGCCCGACGTCATCGTCATCATCGCTTACGGACAAATCATCCCTGGGCGGCTTCTGCCGATCCCTAAACTTGGCTGGATCAACTTGCACGCTTCCCTGCTGCCAAAATATCGCGGCGCCGCGCCCATCAACTGGGCCATCGTAAACGGCGAGACAAAGACGGGCGTCACGTCCATGCGCATCGATGCGGGGATGGATACGGGCGAAATGTTGCTGCAAAGAGAAATGGAAATCGGACCGCGCGAGACAGCACCGGAGCTGGCCGCTCGCATGTCCGAGCTTGGCGCTCCGCTCATGACGGAAACGCTTCGCGGCTTGGCGGCCGGCACGCTCGCTGCGCGCGCGCAAGCTCATGAACTTGCTTCGAGCGCGCCCATGTTGAAAAAGGAAGACGGCCGCATCGACTGGTCGCGGTCTGCCCAGGATATCTACAATCGCATCCGAGGCTTTGCGCCCTGGCCGGGAGCTTACACTGCTTTCCGCGGCCAGACCTGCCACATTTGGGGCGAGCCGGCGTCTAATGACTTGGGCGAGCAGAGCGCGGAGCCTGGCAAACCTGGCGTTCCCGGAACATTGCTCATTCAACGGAATACGGCGATGGTTCGATGCGGGGACACAACCTATTTGCGGCTTCTCGGCGTCAAACTGGAAGGGCGCAAACAAGTCTCAGCGGCAGAGTTCGTCAGTGGCGCCCACTTGTTTTCTGGCGAACACCTCGGTGAAACGTAGTTTGCGCGCTGCTCAACGCTCAGGCATACTCAAAAATTGACCCACTCGTGAAATGCGTATCTGCTGCGGTCTTCGGCAGAATCGGCATTGGATGCACCAGCATCGGGAGCTCACATTCCATGAACGTTTTCGAATCAACTTTAAAACGTGGGAGCCTCAACACCCACGCAAAACAATTCTTGCGCCTTGCCGCCTGCTGGGCGCTCGCTGCGCAACTGGCCACTCTGCCTCTGGCCTCCGCGACCGGCAACGAATCTCCGTCCGCGGGCGCCGATAAACCTGCAGCGAAAGCGGTGAGCGACCCGGTCATGAAAGTCATGCAGGCCGAACTCGCGCGCGCGTCTTCGGACTTGGGCAAAACGGACTCCGCGCCTTATTACATGAGTTACACCGTTTATGACCAAAACCTCGTCGTGCTCGTTGGCGCTTATGGCAGCCTCTTGACGGATGCCTCGCTGCAGCGGCGTCAGGCTGACGTCGTTATGCGCGTTGGCGCGCCTGGTCTGGACAACACTCACGGGCAAAGCCGCTCGACGGGAATGACCTCCGGGACGTTGCCGGTGGGCGATGACCAGGACGCCATCGCTCGAGTGCTCTGGGAACTGACGGACCGCGAGTACAAGCGCGCAGCTCCTGCATTTCTAAACGTCCGAACGAATACCGCAGTGCGCGCCGAAGAAGAAGACAAGTCGCCCGACTTCTCGAAAGAAACTCCAGAAACGCACTTGGGAAGCGTCACTCCCCCGCCGGCTTTCGATCGCGCGGCTTGGGGAGGCGAAGTCCGCCGCTTGTCGAGCGCGTTCCGCAAATATCCCGATATCTATTTTGCCACGGTCGTCGTGCAAGTGACGGATTCCAACTCGCGCATGGTTTCGAGCGAAGGCAGCGCCATCGAAACACCGAGCGCCACCACGCGCCTCATCATGGAAGCGCAAACCCGCGCGGACGATGGAATGGAGTTGCTGCGCGTGGAAACTTTCCAGGCTCCTTCAGCGGCGGGCCTCCCGAGCGAAGCGGATCTCACGGCCAAAATCGCCAAGATGGCTGATGACTTGAAGGCTCTGAAGAGCGCACCAGTCGCCGAGCCATACGACGGCCCGGCCCTTTTGAGCGGGCGCGCGGCAGCCGTCTTTTTTCATGAAGTGCTCGGCCATCGCCTGGAAGGACACCGGCAACGCGATGAAGACGAGGGGCAGACGTTTACAAAAAAGGTGGGACAGGAAGTTCTGCCAAAATTTTTGAGCGTCTCCGACGACCCCACTCTGCACGAATTGGCAGGCGTGAAGCTGGCGGGCTCCTATGACTTCGATAACGAAGGCGTTCCTGCAAAGCGCGTCGACGTAATCCAAAACGGGGTGCTGAAGAATTTCCTGCTGTCGCGCATGCCTATCAAAGATTTTAGCCAGTCGAACGGCCACGGCCGCAACCAGCCGGGATTGATGCCCACTGGGCGCCAGGGCAATCTGATCGTGACTTCGACGCAGAGCGTCCCGGAATCGGAGATGCGGCAAAAACTCATCGACGAAATCAAAAAGCAGAACAAGCCTTACGGTTTATATTTCGACGACATCCAGGGCGGCTTTACGCTGACGACTCGCTCTCTTCCGCAAGCGTTCCAGGTGCTGCCGGTGATCGTGTACAAAGTTTACGCTGACGGCCGACCCGATGAGCTGGTCCGCGGCGTGGACATCGTTGGGACGCCTCTTGCGGCGCTTACGCGCATAATGATGACCGGCGATCAGCAGCACGTCTTCAACGGCGTTTGCGGCGCGGAAAGCGGGCAAGTGCCGGTCTCCGCGGTTGCCCCGGCAATGCTTTTTTCGGAAATGGAAGTCCAGAAACGGCAGCATTCCCACGATCGGCCGCCTATCTTACCGGCGCCCGGTTTTGAAGACAGTCCCGGCGCAAAAGCCGCTGCAAAAGATGACCAACCCAAGCCGGCGGTGAAACCATGAAAAATCCTCGCGTACTGACCTTTTCTCTTCTAGCAGCGTTGCTTCTTGTTGGCGTTGCGCAACTTCGGGCTGCTTCGCAAAATGGCGCTCCGAAAAGCCTAGCGGGAACGCTCGGCGTGCCGGACAGCATTACATCGGACGCAGCAACGCCCCATCCAGCTGCCGCTGGCGATGCCTTGCTGGAAGCTCTTCTTACGGAGCTGGACCGCTCGAAAGCGCAACTGAAGATCGAGCAAGTCCAATCCCCTTATTACATCGAATACCGCGTCAACGACGTTGACGATTACGACGCGGAAGCCGCATTCGGCGCGCTCCGCGAAAGCCAGCGCGTGCGTCTGCGTATTCTCCGCGTCGTCGTGCGCGTGGGTGATTACAAGCAGGACAGCTACTTCGGACAAGGCATGGGCGAGACGAACATTCTCCCGCTGGACAATGATCCCATCGCGCTACGCCACCAGATCTGGCTGACCACCGACGAAGCTTACAAAGCCGCCGGCCAGGCGCTTGCCGAAAAGCAAGCGGAAATGAAGCGGTTCAGCGCGGACCCCAACCCTGTCGATGATTTTTCCAAGGAGACCGTCGTCACCGCACTCGATCCCATCGTTTCTCTCAAGATCGATGAAGCCAGCTGGAACAAAACGCTGGAGGAGATGACTAATCTCTATCGCCAGTATCCCGAAATTCAATCGGTCAGCGCCTCGGCGCGATTCTCGGCGGTGAATGAGTACTTCGTCGATTCCGAAGGCACTGTTACGCGCAATGGCAAGACCACGTACAATCTGCAGCTGAACAGCTCCGCGCAAGCCGAAGACGGGATGCGGCTGAGCCGGAATCCTTACTGGATGGTGGGCCGAGCCGAGGAGCTTCCTTCACGCGACAAATTGTTCAGTGACGTGAAGCAGGCACTCGAAACTGTCGTTGCGCTGCGCAAGGCGCCGATCGTCGAGGAAGAATATCGCGGCCCGGTGCTGTTCGCTCCCGATGCAGCCGACGACGTGATTGCTTCGCTCGTAGGCTCGAATGTAGTGGGGCGCAAGCCGCAGCCTGGCAGGCCCAACCGCACAGTCGGTGCATTCGCCACCAGCTACAAGACCCGCGTGCTGCCGAGCTTTCTCACGATCATCGACGATCCGACGCTGAAAGATTTTCAAGGGCACAGCCTCGTGGGGAGCTACGACGTCGATAACGAAGGCGTGAAAGCCAAGACCGTCAACGTGATTGAAAACGGAATGCTGAGCAACTACTTACTCGGCCGCCAGCCCGTTAGGGACTTTCCCGCGTCGAACGGCCACGGCCGCGCCGCGCCGGGCTCCTTTCCGTCTCCGAGTCTGGGCGTGCTGCTCTTGAAGAGCGCAGAAGCGCAACCGCCGGACGCGCTCAAGAAAAAAATACTCCAGATGGTCACAGACCAGGGCAAGCCTTACGCCTATCGCGTTGACACGCTCGGCCCCGGTAATTCTCCGCGTCTTTTGTATCGCATGTACGCGGATGGCCATGAAGAACTGGTGCGCGGCGCCGTTTTCAATGAGCTCGATGTCCGCGCTTTGCGGAGCAATCTCATCGCGGTTGGGAACGACCCGCTCGTGAGCAACCGGAGCGGCGGCGTCCCAACAACCATCATTTGCCCTTCGCTGCTCTTCGACGAACTCGAAGTGAAGCGCGCGGACACCAGCAAAGACAAATTGCCGGACTATGCTGCTCCGCCGCTTAAGAAGTAAAAACACTTTCCGTTACCGCCCATGCGGTTTTACACTTGAAGCGTAGCCACGCTAGATCCTGAGACCGGCCAATTCTAATGACTCTCAGAGAGCGACTCGAATGGGTAAGCCGGATGGCGCTGCTGGTGTTCATCCTGGCGGCGGCTGCATTTCTAAGCGCTATCACCGCGATGCGGATCGCCATTCACGGCCGCGAAGTAAACATGCCCAATCTCGTGGGCAAGAATGTGACGGAAGCCAACGGCGTGCTGCGCTCGCGCGGGCTTGTACTTCGTGTCGCGGACCGCATCTACAGCGAGCTTCCTATCAATGTCGTCGTTCGGCAAAGCCCGCCGCCCGGCATGCTGATGAAAGTCTCGCAGCAAGCGCACGTCGTGCTGAGTCTCGGCCAGCGCCAGTTGCAGATTCCCCTGCTCGAAGGAAACTCGCTCCGCGCCTCGCGCATCGAGTTGCTCCGCCAGGGGCTGCAAGTCGGAGAAGTTTCCGGCATCACGAGTGGTGATGAGCCCGCGGACACCGTGATGCTCCAGACGCCGCGCCCAGGAGCTGGCGCCGCCAGTCCTCGTGTGGACGTCCTCGTCTCCAACGGCCCGCGCGAAAACGCCTACGTCATGCCGCATCTCGTCGGGCTCAACGAAGCGGAGGCACAGCATCGCCTCGATGTCGCGGGCCTTCGCCGCAAAGTGAACTACGTTTCGGCACCACAGTGGCCCCACGGCGCTGTCATCGACCAAACACCACTGGCCGGACAGCGCATCCCCGCCGCCAGCACCATCGAACTCACCGTCGCCAATTAGAGAAATATTTTAGAGTCCGGCATGATTTTTTGCCGCAGCGGGATTTCGTGGCAAATTTGGTTTAATCCCGAACTGTTTAGATCCCCAATCGCAAAGCTCTTCGAGCATCGGAATCAACTTCTCACCCGACGCGCTCAGCGAATACGTGACCTTTGGCGGAGAGGACGCAACAGCCGTTCGGCTGACAACGCCATCCCTCTCCAATTCCCGGAGCTGCGCCGTGAGCACCTTCTCGCTAACCCCTTTCAGTAGATTGCGCAGTTCGGCGAAGCGTAGCGGGCCAAAAGAAAGCCGCCACACTGCTTGAACTTTCCATTTGCCGCTTAACACGTTGATGGCCGCCTGAACCGGACAGCCGTGGTGAACTTTCATCGGTACCTCGTCATCGGGGCCTTGGGGCTTACATTATTGTGCGTACTTCTACCGGCTTCATCGCCGTTATACCATGCCATGGACAGATCGGGCGCCAAGCAGGACGAGATTCGAGCGCCTCGGCAATCCAAGACCTATAGAACGGGAGCAAGCAAATGATCCTCATCACCGGTGCCAGCGGAAGCGTTGGCAGAGTTGTTCTTCACGAAGCGATAATCCGCAAGCCATCCAAAGTCCGCGCCATGTATCAATCAAAAGAAGAAGCCGTCAAAGCCCCGACGGGCTGCGAGCCGGTGCTAGCTGATTACGCAGACAAACCGAGCCTCCGCAAGGCGCTCGAAGGAGTTACGGCCGTCTACGTAGTGTGTTCTCCTATTCCGCAACTCGTGGAGCTCGAGAGCAATATGATCGATGCCTGCAAGGAATGCGGCGTAAAACACGTTGTCCTGAATTCCGCGTTGGGCGCCGGCGATTATGGGAAATCCTTTCCAAGCTGGCATCGCAAAGTCGAGGACAAGCTCAAGGGTGCAGGTCTGGGCTTTACGATCCTACGGCCCAACGGCTTTCTACAAAACATTGTCGCCTTCAATGCAGCGAGCATACGCGCTCAAGGAGCATTCTACGCCGCCATGGGCGAAGCAAAGGTCAGCTATCTAGACGTTGCTGACATCGCCGTCGTGGCTGTAAAAGCGATTAGCGGAGGCGCGCACGCAGGCAAGACGTATGAACTAAACGGTCCCGAGGCTATCTCGAATCAAGAACTCGCGAGGCGCATTTCCAAAGTGGCCGGGCGCACGGTGAATTTTGTGGACATTCCCGAATCCGCCCAACGCGAAGCCATGCTCGGCCTTGGCATGCCCGACTGGCAAGTGACCGCCCTGCTCGAACTCCAGCAATATTACAAGCAAGGTGGAGGCGGAAGAACCGACGGGCTGCTGAAGTCCTTAATCGAACGCGATCCCATAACTCTCGACCAATACTTGGCCGCAAATGCCCGCGAATTTAGAGCCGAAGCGGCCACAGCCTGAATAAGGAGACGCGCGATGAGCACCTCAGCAGAATTGTCGGAAGCAAAGAACTCCAAGACAGGCATGACTCTGACCGAGATGAAGGAATTCATTCGCAATCATTTTGAGGAATTCGTGAACCGCAAAAACCTGCACATCGGCGAAGTGAATTTCGCGCCCAGCTTTATCGATCACGGCGCCGACGTGCCACCCGGCCTTCCTCCGGGCCCCGCTGGCGCCATCCAGTACGTCGGCGCCGCGCTAAAGAGAGTTCCCGACATGCGAGTAGTCATCGAAGATATGATCGCCGAGGACGACAAGGTCGTTGTTCGCAACCACTGGACGGGCACGGACGCCACATCCAACCAACGCATCGAATTCTCAGGAATTGTTATCTGGCGGATCGCCAACCGCCAAATCGTGGACCGCTGGGCCTATCTCGAAACTCCTCACCCCGTAGGCACCTAGATTCCGGCCCATAGAGCAATCGCGCGCTGCCATTCTCATCCGCACATTTAGCCCCGGCTCGCCCGAGGGCGCCGAACGACTGCCTCCTGACTTGTTCTGACCTCTCGTGGAGGTAGCAAACAAACCTGCGGCGGCCGGTTGTGTCCGCTTTGGGACAGACAGGTGAATTCCCTACGTGATATCTCTTTCTCTAAGCATTTTTGCCCCTCTCTGGCTCGTTTACTACAGCCAACCTCGCCGGCACGACGGAAGAAGTACATAAGGAGAATTTCACATGAAGATGTTCCGGTTCGTCGCCTTTCTGTTGGCGCTCATAGACTTGGGAATTCCAGCCCCACACCGAGCATAAATTGTGAGTCACAACCCAAGCATTCCTCACCGCCTGATCGGCCAGGACGCGCCGCCCGCTCCGTCATTGGTGCGAGCTACTTTCACTACCCTTTGGAATCCGATCAACGGCTTCTTTGAGTGGTTCGGAGAGCTCGGCCTATTTTCATGGCAGGTTCTGAGAGCGTCGGTACGCAGGCCGTTTGAAGGGCAAGAGTTACTTCGCCAGTTCGACGAAATCGGTTCCAAATCCTTGCCACTGGTGGCTTTGGCGGGCGCGGCCATCGGTTTCGTTCTCGCCTTGGAGAGCCGCAGCAGCCTGGTTCACTTTGGGGCGCAATCCATGCTTCCCGCCGCGCTGGTGTACTCGATCATCCACGAGACAGGACCGATCGTAACCGGGCTGGTCGTGAGCGGCAGGGTTGGCGCAGGCATCGGCGCGGAATTGGGCTCGATGAAGGTAACCGAGCAGATTGATGCCATCGAGGCCTCGGGCGTAAATCCGTACAAGTTTCTGGCCTTCACACGCATTCTGGCCTGCATACTCGTGCTTCCTCTACTGACGATTGCCGCCGATTTCTGCGGCGTCCTTTTTGGATGGATCGCGGAAGCTTTGGCCGAGCCGGTTTCCTTTCACAGATTCATCAGTCAGGGTTTTGCCCTCTCTACCTTCCGAGATTTTCTCGCACCCACCTTCAGGACTGTTGTCTTTGGCCTGATCATCGGAACGATCGGCTGCTTCCAGGGAATGCGCACGAAGGGTGGGACCGCGGGCGTGGGACTTTCCGCCACGAGTTCGGTCGTCCTTTCCTCGCTCTTTGTCATTCTGGCGGACGTTATTTTGGTGAAAATAGTTCTGGTGTTCTTTTCATGATGCCCGCTGAACAACAAGTCTTGCTGGATGTGGAGGAGAGTGGAGCCAAGCCGGCGATAGAAGCCTCCGACGAAAAGAATGCCGGACCGGCAGTGGTCATGCGAGGCCTGCACAAATCTTTCGGCAAAGAGATCGTTTTAAATGGAATTGAGCTGACGGTGAACAGCGGGGAAACTCTGGCCGTGCTCGGCCGCAGCGGCACCGGCAAGAGCGTCCTGCTGAAACTGATCATCGGCCTGCAAGCACCGGACTCGGGATCCATTCTCGTCCACGACCAGGAAATCACGCGCCTCGATCTCGAGGCGTTAAATGCGGCCAGGAAAAAGATGGGGTTTTTATTTCAAAACGCGGCACTGTACGACTCCTTGAGCGTGGAGCAAAACATTGCCTTCCCGCTGAAGCGCCACACAAAAATGACGGCTTCGGAACGCGGAGATCGCGTAAAGCAACTCCTCTCCAGCGTGGGCATGGAGAGCGATCTCAAGAAAATGCCCGGCGATATTTCCGGCGGCATGCAAAAGCGAGTGGGACTGGCTCGCGCGCTGGCGCTCGACCCCGGCATCCTCCTGCTCGACGAACCAACCGCCGGCCTCGATCCCATCACGTCCGGCGAGATCGACGAGCTGATTCTCAAGCTGCAAGAGGAACATCACATGGCATCGATTGTGGTCACGCATGACTTGCAGAGTGCAAAAACCATCGCGGACCGCTTGGCGCTTCTTCACGAAGGCACTGTGCACATCGAAGGCAGTTTCGAGGACCTGGAGAAAAGCGATAACGAGTTTGTCTCGCAGTTTATGAAGCGGGATTCCTAGGGAGCATATATGTCAAGGGCAGCGAGGCTCGGAGCTTTTATCATCGCAACGCTGGCGATTTTTGCGGCGGGCGTCTTCATCATCGGAAGCAAACAGTACCTGTTTACACCCACCTACCGGCTGAAGGCCCAGTTTGCCACCGTGGTGGGCCTGGATTCAGGTGCGGAAGTTCGTATCGGGGGCGTGCACACGGGCACCGTGCGCGAGATCGACCTGCCAAGCAAGCCGAACGGCAAAATCACGGTGCTGATGGACCTGCAACAATCGACACACGGGATCATCAAGCAAGACTCCGTTGCTTCCATCGAAACTGAAGGCCTGCTTGGTAACGAATATGTCGCGATTTCTTTCGGAACAGCCCAAGCATTGAACGTAAAGGATGACGATACGATTGGCAGCGAACCGCCGCTGGTGATCGCCGACCTGATGAAAAAGGCCGACGGCATTCTGGACACCAGCCAGGAAGCCTTGAACAACGTCACGGTGGTCACGGGCAATCTGAGCTCGATCAGCGCGAAGATTAATCAAGGTCAGGGAACCATCGGCGCACTGGTGAACGACAAGAAGGTTTATACCCAGCTGGACGAGACGACCGCGGGCCTGCGCGACACCGTGAACCATGCACAAGCAGGCGTCACCGCATTCCAGGAAAACATGGAAGCCATGAAACAGAATTTTCTGGTCCGCGGATATTACAAGAAACGCGGCTATGAAAGCTCCGCCGATCTCGAAAAAAACGAAATCCCGCAGCTTCCCGAGTCGGCCCCACTTAAATCCTTCAGTTTCGACTCGAAGCAACTCTTCGACAAGATGGATACCGCCAAACCGAAAAACCAGAAATCCTTGCGGGCAGCCGGACAGTTTCTGGCTGACACGGAATTTGGCGTGGCGGTGGTCGTAGTTTCCAGCGGCGGCAGCGGCGATGCCCAAAAGGATTTGGTGCTCACGCAGGCCCGCGCCATGGTCGTTCGAGACTACCTCGTCGGTAACTTCTCATTCGACGATTCGCAGCTCAAAACTCTCGGGCGCGGCAAAGGCAACAGCGTAACTCCGGATTCCAGCTGGGGCACGGTCGAAATCATTGTGTATCCGGCTGACGCCGAAGCTGCAACACAAACGAGCGCCGCAAATCCGAAATAGTCTGCAACGTATTCAACCGCTCGCCTGTGCCAAGCGCGAGTCTCGATCCGAATGAGCGGGAGATCCATGAATAAGACGCTGTCCGATCAAATTGCGAAAAATCCAACGCAATTCAATATCGCAGCCATTGCCAAGCTGGAAGAGGAAGCTTTGGATCGCCGCACTCGCACCGAGCGCGAAAGCGACGCCATCGTAAGATTCATTGGCAGCCCCAAATTTCTTTTGCTGCACGTAATTTTGGTCGCCGCCTGGAGCACGGTAAATCTCAACTTGATTCCGGGCTTGCGCGCCTTCGATCCCTTCCCGTTCGGCATTTTGGCGCTGTTCGTCTCCTCGGAGAGCGTTTTCCTGACCATCTTCGTGCTCATCAGTCAGAATCGCATGGCGCGGCAGGCGGAGCGGCGCTCTCATCTCGATCTTCAAGTGGGAATGCTGGCGGAGCAGGAGCTTACGATGATGCTGCAAATGCTCCAAAAGCTTTGTCAACACACTGGCGTCGACGTGAAATCCGCGAGCCAGCAAGTGCAGGGCTTCAGCGAGACCACCGACGTCCGCAAGCTGGCCACCGAACTCGAAGAAAAGCTCCCCGAGCTGTAGCCAGCTTGTGTTCCCGCCCTTCGCCCTTCCGTCAGCGTCCGTAAACCAAAACGTGAAACGTTCCTTGAATCGGCGCGCGATTGGGGTGCGGATGGTCTGCGGTGGGCGCAGGCGCCGGGCCAAAATCGGCGGTGTCCAAGAACAAGTTGTGGGTCTTCGTATCGAGGCCCATCGTTTTCGCCCCATACTCGGTCTTGATCGTTTCTGCTTCGCTGAACTTGTCGGGCGAATCTTCGTGGAACACGTGCACGATCCCCTCGCGCGTTGAGACAAAAATCATGCCGGTTTCGGGATCGTAGGCGGCCGCGTCCACGCCCGCGGAAATCGGAAAGGACTGAATCACTTTTCCACTGTCAGAGTCCAGTACTACCATCATCTGCGGATTGCGGCCCGCGCTGAACAGCCGGTGATGTTGAACGTCCATCGCCAGTGCCGTGGGTGCTCCCGCAGGAGCCAGCGGCCACCGCGATTTAATTTTTAGCGTTGCAGTATCGACGGCCACAAGCTCGCTCTTGTCTTCCAGATTGATGTACACCGTGCCCTTACCATCGGCGACCGCAAACTCCGGCCCGCCTCCCAGCTCAATGGTCCCTACCACGCTGCCGCTCTTGGCATCAATCACCGTCGAGCTGTGCGGATCGCCGTTCATCACGAAGACGTGCTTTGAAGAAGGATCGTAAATGACGCAGTCCGCGTCATTATCAGCCTTGGCTTCCCCTGTCACCTTGAGGGTCTTCAAATCAAAAATGATGACCTTGCCTTGAGCACCGTCGCTGATGAATCCACGCCCAAACTCACTGGCCACCGCGACTCCGTGGTCTTGCTTTAGGCCCGTGATGTTGGCAATCAGCGCGCCACTGTCGGCGTCAAGCACCTTGATCTCCGTGCCATGCGAAAGATAGACGCGGCGCGCTGAGGAATCGACCGTGACATAGTCGAAATATTCGCGAGTGCTGCCCTCAGCTGCACCAAAGCTGTATTTCTTCAACAAGTGATAGCTGCTCGTGGCTGCCATCACTAGCGAGGCAGCGCTCAGCAGGATCACAACTGCGCTGCTTGCAAAACGTGCGAAATCTTTAGATTTCATGTGAATCCTCCGTAGCGATAGATCGTTTTCTAACGGCGTAACGTTGCAGTTACAATTTTGTTCGGTTGACCAGCCTCACCATCTATGAAAGAAACTAGCGCGTCGAGCTTAAATAGAACATAAATCGCACGGATCGGCTAAAAATCGGACGTTCCGCTTTTTCAGGGGATGCAAGATTTCCCGGTCGGCAAGAACCCGCCTCAAAGTGCTTGCGGAACTCGCGCACTCAGAATCTCCATCGCGGTCAACGCATAAATCGCACCGCACTCCGCCACGCGCCGCATGTCCACGTATTCCTTTGGTCCATGCGCAACCGATAATAACCCCGGACCATAGGCGTAGGCCGGCATTCCGCGCGCCGCATAAAATCGCGTCTCCAAAAGTCCCGGACACATCTCAAATCTCGGGGTGTTGCCCGTGACCGCGGCAACACTGCTGGCAAGCGCTCGCCCGAGGTGTTCTTCCTCACTACACGCGGCGGATTCTGCTTCCTGCAAAATTTGCCATTCCAGGGGAATTCCGCCGCGCTTGCATTCGTCCAGCACGCCGATCAGCCGTTCTTTTTCTGTCTCCAGGTCTTCTTCTGGATTAATTCGCCGGTCTACAGTGAACCAGCACCTCTCCGGCACGACGTTGAAGTTCGCCCCGCCCCCGCTTTGGCCGCCAATCATCAATATGGAGTTAGGCGCGAGCGAAGCTACGACTTTGCCGCCATCTTCTAATTCACTTTCAGCGCCAACACTTTGCTGCGTCGTCCGCAACTCGACTTCTCGCTTCAACGCCAGCAGCCGTTCCACAACGCGATGCATCCTTTCAAACGCGTTTTCTCCGCGATGCTGCAAGCCCACGTGCGCCGACTTTCCCCGCACTTCGACACGCAGCGAAATCGCTCCACGATTCGCATTCCACACCACGCCGCTCGTTGGCTCGGCTGTGATCATCCCGACTCCCCCGCCCCCGAGGAATCCTTCCCTCGCCAGCCACGCGGAGCCGCGCTCGCCTCCCGTTTCTTCATCCGGCACAAGCATCAATCCAAGTTTGCCGTCAAGCCTGACGCCACACTCCTTCAAAGCGCGAATGCCGTACAGCATCGCCACGATGCCGCCCTTCATATCGCAAGCGCCGCGTCCAAACAGAAAATGTTTCTTCCGCAGTGGCTTGAACTGCTCGGCAGTCTGCGCAGGAACCACATCGTAATGCCCATGAAAATAAAGCGTTCGCTTTCCCTGCCCGTATTCCGCCAACAGACAAGCGGGATTTTCCTTAGACTCTTTTGCTTTGGTTTTAGGTTGGAACCGCTCGAAATCGAGACCGAACTTGCGGATATACTTCTCAAGAATCTTTACCACAACTTGATAATTCTTGCCTGGCGGGTTTTCTGAAGCTACAGCCACAAGCTCCGCCACCGTCCGCGCCATCTCTTCCTCGTGCGCGCGCATCCATTTCAAAATCGCGCCATTCCATACCGTCCCGTCGCCTTTTCCGGCCTTCATAACCGTTGATGCTATATCCCCGCCAATTCATAGCACAGCACCATTTTGGTTTCAGAGTGGGACGACGCTATGATCTGGGGTGAGAAGAACATCCAATCCGCAGGGAAAAACACACAACAGGCGAACCAAAGAAGCCAAGTTGGAGGAAGCTGAAAAAAGATAAAGCGCGAGCGTTGCAAAATCAACCGACGCGATTCTGCTGACCTTTCCCTGCTTCATCGAGCCAGCGCTCAAGAACAGGCTGGTATTCAGTTTGCGTCTCGAGGAAAGCAACGCCGGCGCCCATGTTCGCCTGGGAGTAGACGATTTTCGACTTGGCTTGGAAGAAGGCGTCGCCAGCCGAGATTTTGACGAGCACGAGGGTTCCCACCGGAAACGGATTCATCATGTCCAGGTAGCAGCCGTAGAGGCTCAACTCGCTGACGCGCGTGGCAATGCGCACATCGGACGCCTCTTCAATGAGCTCGGCGCTAGCGATAAACGTAAATCTCGGTGTGCGACGGCGTTCAGATCCCAATGAGTTGCCTCCGAAAGGATTCCCCTGTTTAAGATGTTACGACGGATTGGAACAATGATGTTCGCCAGTCGCCCAAATCATAACTAGGGGAAGCCCGGTTGCTTGCTGCAATGGTCCGGTGATTTTCGAAGGGTCTTAGCGGAAGCAGAAAAAGTTATCTGCAAATGCGGCCATCGCAGGTTGCCAAGGTGATGGCGAGAATTCCAATCATGAAGGATTGTATGGTATCAAAGCGTTTGTCTTGGGGGAGTGAAATGCGCACGGGCGGTGCTGGGTGAGACATACTGAGGAGCGTTCAGCAGGCGTTTCGAGTCCAGGGGGTGAGGCAATATGAAAAGGGTCGTTCTTTTTTTCTTTATTTTGCAGGCGCTCATTCCTTGGTCGCTCTTTGCTCAGGAGACCGTAGAGAGCAAGGCACATAAGGGGGATCGCCATGAGTTTGTGATCGCGAATTTTAGGACAGAGAGCGGCGTGGTCTTGCCGCAGGCGCGCCTGGTGTATGGAACGTATGGGAAGCTGAACGCAGCGAAGGACAATGTGGTGTTGCTGCCGTCGCACTATATGGCGGATTTTCACGGCTATGAATGGCTGATGGGGGCTGACAATGCGCTCGACTCGTCGAAACTATTTCTTGTGGCGACGGAATTATTTGGGAATGGAAATTCATCTTCACCGAGTAATACTCCCGAGCCGTATCACGGGCCGCGTTTCCCCGTGACGAACATCCGCGACAATGTAGAAGCAGTGCACCGGCTGCTCACGGAGGAGTTGCAGATCACCCACTTGCGCGCGATTGTAGGATTTTCTATGGGCGCGGAGCAGGCGTTTCAGTGGGCCGTGAGTTATCCCACTTTTGCGGATCGCATCGTGGCGACTTCCGGAACGGCGAAATGCTACCCGCACGGAGTAGTGAGGCTGGAGGGACAGATTGCGGCGCTGACGACGGACCCGACATTTGCAAATGGAGATTACAAAGAGCAGCCGAAGAAAGGATTGGAGGCGTTTGCAATCGTCTGGACTGGGTGGCTCTTCTCGCAGGAATGGTGGAGGAAAGAGTTGTGGCGCGAGGGCGCGAAACCGGGGACAACCTTCGAGCAGGTGCTGAACGAATTCCGGACAAATTTTATTCCGGGAGCGGATGCCAACAATTTGATTTTGCAAATGCGGACTTGGGAGAAACACGACGTCGGAACGACACAGGGATTTGGGGGAGACGTGGAGAAGGCGCTGCGGTCGATCAAGGTTCCGTTTCTATATATGCCATCAGAGACGGACCTATATTTTCCTGTGGGAGACGCGAAGTATGAAGCGGGGTTCATGTCGACGGTGACGCTAACACCGATTCCTTCCTTGTGGGGACATACAGCGGGAGCGGCAAGCAATCCAGCAGATACAAAATTCCTCAACGAAACGATCGGCCGATTCCTGGCCTCGAGTAAATAGCAGCTGGTCGTCCCCACGACGGGCGGGGCACCAGGTTGCTTCCGGCACTGAAGACTATTATTCCTCGCGAAGAGCTGCGGTGGGGTCGAGGCTTGCCGCTCGCCACGCTGGCAACCAGGATGCCATGGCGGCGATCGCGAAGAACACTACCGCCATCGTGGCAAAAGTTGCGGGGTCGGTGGCTTTGACACCGACGAGCATGGTGTTCATTCCGCGCGTGAGGACGAACGCGGCGATCAGGCCGGCGGCGACACCGATGGCGGTGAGACGCAGACCTTGGCCCACAACAAGCTGGAAAATGTTGCGTGGCTGAGCGCCCAAGGTCATGCGAACGCCTATTTCGGCAGTGCGCTGCCGGACGACGGTGGCGAGCACGCCGTAGAGTCCGACGCCCGCGAGAAGCGCCGCGATGACCGCGAACGCTCCGATGAGGAGCAACGAAAATCGCGTGCCGCTTTGTGCCTTTTCGACCACCGCATCCATGGGCCGCATGTCGGTGATCAAGAGGTGGGGGTCAAAAGCCTTGAGCACAGCGCGAACATTGTCCGCATATTTCGATGGATCGGCGCCGAATCGCAGAGCCCAGTGATCGGTGGCGCCGAAGCCGATGTACGCATCGGTGAAGTAAACTTGCTCGCGACCCGGCTCACTGAGCGACACGCCGCGCTCGTGGGCGACCACGCCAATGATCTCGACCCATACGGGCTCGGGCGTTTGAATGCGGATAAGAATACGCTTGCCGACCGGGGACTGACCTGGATAGGCACGATTCGCCAGAATTTTATCGATGACGGCATAAGTTCGGCCGGGCTGGTTGTCTTCGTCGGTAAAGGTGCGGCCTTCGAGCAGAGTTGTGCCCATGGTTTCGAAATACCCGGGAAGCACGATGAGAGGATCGACTGCCTTATATTTGCTCGCGTCCGAGAGCGCTTCCTCCGTGCCCCAGCGAATCGGGCTAAAGCCGCCTGTGAGCGGAAATGGGGTCGCTGCGGTAACGCTTTGAACGCCGGGGATGGCGCGCAAGCGATCTTCGAGCTGGCGAGTAGCGACGGCCCGTTCTTCCGGCTTATCTAGAAATCGATCGGACTGAGCTTGAAAAGTGAGAAGGCCGTGAGGATTGAACCCGGGATCGATGCGCTGCAATTCGAGAAAGCTGCGGACCATAAGACCCGAGCCGATAAGGAGCACATAAGCGAGAGCGACTTCGAGGCCGACGACGATTTTGCGCGAGAGACCGCCGCTGGCGAGGCCTTCGCTGCGGCTGGTGCCTCGCAGAACGATCATCACGTCTGGCCGAGCAGCGCGCCACGCAGGCGCCAAGCCGAAGATGGCAGCAGCCAGGAGGCTGGAGACTACAGTGAAGAGCAGCACGGTCGAATCAATTCGAATGGTATCGAGGCGCGGGAGGCCAGCCGGAGCGATGGCGAGCAGTTCGTGAATGCCGAACCAGGCGATGCCGAGGCCGCCCAGAGCGCCGATGGCCGCGAGGAGCAATGATTCCGTAAGGATTTGGCGGGCGAGATCCCACCTGCTGGCGCCGATGGCGGAGCGAATGGCCAGTTCGCGCTCGCGCAGAGAAGCTCGCACCAACAAAAGGTTGGCCACGTTGGCGCAAGCAATGAGCAAAAGAAAAATCACGGCGCCCATCAGCGCGAGAATTGCCGGGCGGACCTCCGAGACGAGATGTTGCCGCATCGGCTCGACGCGGATGGCGTAGCCCGCGGTGTTTTCAATCGAGAAATTTTTGCGCGCCTCCGCAGCGACCTGATCGGCGGCAGCTTGCGCTCGCCCAATGGTGATGCCTGGCTGCAATCTGCCAATGACGCGCATCGAAACCGAGTTTCGTTGCTCAGCGTTGTAACCAAGACGATTCGCGACCCAGATATCAGGCGCGGCTTCCAAATCCGCGGAAGGCGGAAAGTAGATCTCAAAATGCGGCGCGAGGACTCCGACAATCCGGGGACTAAAAGGCTTCCCCTTATTTATGGATTGCCCGAGTACGGCGGGATTCGAACCAAACTGACGCTGGAAGTATTCGTAACTGATGATCGCTATGAGCGGCAGGCGCAGAGGGGGCGTGGCCGATTGGGTTCCTGGCGGAGGCGGAGGAGGTTGCGGTTGGCCGTCATCGTCGGAGAAATCGCGACCAAACAGGATCCTCGCTCCCACAAGCTGGAAGTAGTTCGTCGTCACGAAGCCCATGTGAACCTGTTCCGGCGTGCCGTCGTCGCCGGTCAGCGTAAAAGGAAACGTGAAAACGCCGGCGAGGCCTTGAAATTCGTTCTTCGTCGCTTGGCGCAAATCGATAAAATTTGCGTTGGAAAAGGGGAAGTCCTTAACACCTCGGTTGCGCATGTCGGTGGGGATGATAACGAGCTGATCGGGATTTTGATATGGAAGCGGGCGCAGCAGCACGGCATTGGTGACGCTGAAGATGGCGGTGCTCGCGCCTACACCCAGAGCAATGGTTAGTGCCGCAGTGAGCGCGAAAACAGGGCTTTTCCGAAGAGTTCGGCCGGCGAACGTCAGATCGTGTACCGACATCGTTGCACCTCACTCGCGGGGTGATGCGGCGCTAAGAATACTACCTTCGTCGCTCCTACGGTAGAATCATGGGCCATGAGGGATCGAACCAGAGCGAGGGAGTTGGCGGCGGAGTTTCTTCGAAAGGGTGACCCGACCGGATGGTTCGAGGCGCTTTATAAGGAGGAAGAAGCGGGTAAGAGCGTTGTGCCTTGGGCGGATCGCGGGGCAAATTCTAGTCTCCTAGAATTTTGGAGTGCGAAACCGCAAACCACGGAGGGAAAAAAGGCGCTAGTGATTGCTTGCGGGCTGGGCGATGACGCGGAGCAATTGGCGGAGTGGGGATTCGAAACGACGGCCTTCGATATTTCGGAGACAGCCATACGAATTGCGACCAAGCGATTTCCGAAAAGTGAAGTGAAGTTTAATGTGGCGGATTTGTTTCAGCCGCCGGCGGAATGGGAACGGAGTTTTGATTTTGTTTTCGAGGCGAATACGGTGCAGGCGCTTCCTGCCAATATTCGCGCACAGGCGATACAGAGAATCGCGGCGTTCGTGCGGCCGGGAGGCAAGCTGCTGGTAATCGTCCGGGGGCGGGAGGCAGAGGAACCGGAAGGACAGATGCCATGGCCTTTGACGCGGGCGGAATTGCGGGAGTTTGTCCGTGCAGGGCTTACAGAGCAGAGTTTTGAAGATTACTTTGATACGGAGGAGCCGCCCAGTCGCAGGTATCGTGTTTTGTATGCGAGGCCAGATTAGTAGAAAAATGAACGCGAAGCGGAAGTCAGAGAAGTGCAAGCTCTGGAAAGGCCAGAGGAGTCGAACCTCGAGCCGCGGGACAATTGCTCCCGCGGATCGAGGTTGGCCCAAGGGAGACTTATTTTACTGTCTCCTTTTTGTGCAACGTCGAGCAGGCGGTTAGCGCTGTGTTGGGGTCAACGGCGCTGTCGCCGGCTTCGATGAGGCGGATGACACCCTCTTTGTCGATGACGATGTTGGCCCGCAGCGCCCACTTGTAGGTTTCGTTTTGGACGTCGTAGCCCTTCAGGATGCCGTAGGACGTGAGCATCTTGTGGTTCATGTCGCTGAGAAGCGGGAAATTGATGTTGGCTTGCTTGGCGAACGCCGCATTCGCGGCGGGACTATCCATGCTAATCCCGAAAACTGCTGTATCTGAGGTGTCGATCTTGCCTGAGGCGATTCCAGCCTGGACCGCCTGAAGTTGTTTCGTTCAACCGCCGGTAAAGGCCAGGACGTAGACGGCGAGAAAGACATTCTTCTTGCCGCGGAAGTCACTGAGCTTTACGTTTTTCCATTCATCGCTGAGAAGGGTGAAGTCTGGCGCGGTGTCGCCTACTTTCAGCGTCATCTTCGCCATTTCTGGTTTTTGCACCTCTTGCGCCCGGGGAGGAACCAAGGGCGTGGCGGCTAGCAAAACCAATAAAGCTAAGGCACGTTTCATTCGCACTCTCCTGTTACAGGGTCAGTTTGCGATACGTCGAGCAGATACACATTATCAAGAGCTAGGACCGCTAAACACCCAAAAATATTCCCGGGTGTTTAGATCGACGGGCAGGAGAGGATCTTACATGGAAAAGAGCAGGAACATGGTGGATGCGCCGTTCGTATTTATGTAGCATGGACGGCCTAGAACGCGAGTGAAACAATCGCGGTGGCGTGTCGTCCTGGAGGATGAGACGGTCAGCAGGAGGGTGAAATGAGAGAATTTGCGATTGGCGGGTGGGAACGGCTTCGAACGAAGTGTGGCCGGGCGATTTTGGTTGGGGCGGCTTTGTGCGGAGTGTTGAGTTTGGTGGTGATGAGAGTGGCGGGGCAGGAAAAGGACAAGAGCGGCGTGAATGTGACGGTGACGGGGAAAGATGGGAGCGATGTGGGAGGGCTGGTGATCAGCGCGCAGGCCACGGCAAAGGAGGCGGGTTTGCCGCTGTACCCCGGCTCGCGGCCACACAAAGAGGATAAGGACGATTCGACCGCGGGAAAATTCGGACTGTGGGGAAGTTCGTTCGGGTTCAAACTAGTCCTATTGAAGATGGAGTCGAGTGACTCGCCGGAAAAAGTGGCCGCTTTTTACCAGAAGGCGCTGGCGAAGTATGGGAGTGTGCTGAATTGCAGCGATGGCTCGAAGGCGCAGAGCGACAAAGATAAGGACCAGCCCTCGAAGAAACTTACGTGTGGAGATGACCATCCTGATGCTGGCGGATTGCTGTTCAAGGTTGGTTCGAAAGAGAAGCAACACATCGTCAGCGTGAAGCCAAGTGGATTGGGTTGCATTTTTAATATCGTTTACCTTGAGGCGCGGAGCGAAGATAAGACTCCCGCTTGATCTGGTGCGGAGGTGAGATGCGAGTGCGCTTTCGCAGAGGCTTGTGGGCGGCGGTTGGTCTCGGAGTCCTGACGCTGGGAGTTGCTTTCGGCGTCGTGGCCGGGCGGAGCCAGGAGCCGATACGGGTCAAAGTAAATTTGGTGAGCGTGGCGTTTGTCGCACGCGATGGACGCGGCGCCTTGGTGGACAATCTCACGCAAGACGACGTGGACGTATTCGAGGACGCGATACCGCAGAAGGTAGCGTTTTTTTCGCGCAGCGCGGATGTGCCTTTGACGCTGGGCGTAGTGGTGGATGCTAGCGGCAGCCAGGATCACTTCTCCAAACAGCACAAAAACGATCTGGAAGTTTTTTTCAAGGACGTTTTGGGTCCGAGGGACCGGGTGTTTTTGGTGGGGTTTGGAAACCATATCCGGCTGGTTTGTGATTTCTCGCAGTCGGGAACGGATTTGCTGGATGATTGGAAGAAGTATCAGAAGGACACCGGGAAATTTCCGGAGCTGGGACCGAAGGAATCGCGTGATTTAGGGACGGCGTTTTACGATTCGATTTTTTATTCGGTGACGGATAAATTAGCAGGGGAAAATGGCAGGCGGGCGATTTTGCTTTTTAGCGATGGAGAGGACAACTCGAGTTCGCACGACATGATGACGGCGATTGAAACGGCGCAGAGGGAAAACGTGGTGGTGTACTCGATTCGGTATACGGATAGAGAGCACGGGAAGCTGACGGCGCGGAACAAGTATGGGATGAGCGTGATGGAGCGCGTGGCACGCGAGACGGGCGGGGCGCACATTGATGCGCAGACGACGGACGCGCATGTGTACTTCCGGCAGATCGCCGAGGAGTTGCGCACCTCCTATGAGCTGGGCTATTACCCGACGGATCCGTTGAAGGATGATAGCTTCCGGAAGATTGTGATTAAGCCCAAGCGCGAAGGCGTGAAGGTACGCGCTAAGACCGGTTACTTTTCCAGATAGCCGCTGCGTCCGTTTTTCAAACTCAAACCTCGTCGTCACTCGCAAATCACTACGGGTGCACCGTGTCGACATGAAAGCGAAATCGAATTGCGTGAATTTCAGAATCGGAAAGAAATGATTGACGTTTCAGGATGGCAATCCGATTGCCTGCCTATTGAATGGACCGGGCAGCGGCGAGCATTTCCTGCGCGCGTGGACGGACGCGTATGTCCTCGGTGAAATTTACCCAGCGCACAGTGCCGGTCCGATCAACTAAAAACTCGGCCGGGCGAGCTATGTCGCCCGCTTCCGGCCCTCCGGCCTTATGCAATAAATCGTAAAGGCGAATCGTTTCTGTGTTTGCGTCGCTGAGAAAAGTGAACGTGTACCCTTGTTTGCTTCGAAGGTGCTCGGAAACATCGGGCGGGTCTACACTAATAGCCACCGGACGGATGCCCTGAACTGCAAACTCCGAGAGATTTTCTTGAATTCCTCGCAACTCGAGGTTGCAGAACGGTCACCAGTATCCACGGTAGAAGACGAGTAGCACGGCTTTTGGCTGAGGCATTCCCGGTGATGCGGCAAATAATTGAGCCAGAGCGACGGGTTGCCCATTGCTATCGGACAGCGTGAAGTCTGGAACGCGCTGGCCCACTTGCGGCGCGCCCACGGAGCGAGGAATTTTTCTGGCCTCAACAAAAAGCCATGCGGAGCCGGCGAGAAACAAAGCGGCCAGCCCAACGGCAATCGAACCCCAGATCTTGCCGCGATAAATCTGCGATTGGCCGAAGGCGCGGACGACACCAATCAGCAGAAATATCAAGCCGATCGCCGGCAGCGTTAGGTTCAGCCACGGAAGCGCCGCCGCTGGAACCTTGAGGAAGTACAGCAGGTTGCTCAGGGCGCCGAGCACCGTGATCAGGAGGCCCAGCCAGAGAGCGAAATTGGTATGTTTCTGGATAGCGTCTGACATCAATGTAAGAGCGTAACACGTTAGGAGATTAAGCGGCAGGGCTGCAGGGGCGCAGCCCTTCGAGGCTTCCTTCGTTCCTCAGAGCAAGCAGGGTAAACATACTGCGCCACTCGAAACGGCAAAGAGCACAGACGGAAGGCTGTGCCACCGTTAGCGGAGATAGCCCCAGTTGTGGAGTTTGTCGGAGTCTTCGACCCAGCGGTCGCCGATGTCGGTGCGGTAGTACATGTTGGCGATCATGATGTTCTTGATGCGGGAGTAGACCTGAGCCTGAGCCTGGAGCATGGTTTGGCCGATGCCGACAACGACCAGCACGACGCCGCTTGTGCCGGCTATCAGCCATTGGCCTTTCACTTCTTTCACGTCTTCAATGTGAATGCCGTCGTAGTTGGGCTTTTTGAGGACGATCGCGCCGTTTTTGGAGAAGGATTCAAATGTCGGATCGTCATCGAAAGGAAACGGCGGGACGACGATGCGTACGCCTATTTGGAAGCCGCTGCGGGTGCGCCATTTCGGCTCGGCGCCAGTGGCCAACTCCCAGAAGAGATCGCTGATGGGCGTGAGCATGCCCTCTTGCTGAATGCTGATCGTCGGGTAACCAAAACGGCTCGTGAACTCGAGCGGATAGATGCCGTTGTTGTTGACGATGCAATTGAGGTCGATGTAGCCGACGTAACCCTCTTCCGCAAGCTTGGGCTCCACTTTGAGCAGCGTCTGATTGAAGAGACGATTGGGATCGCTCCAGAACATGGACGTTCCCATTTCTCCAGTGGGCGGGCCGATGTTGCCAGGGAATAGTTTTTTGTGCTCGAAATTGATGTTGACCGGGCTGATGAATTTTTTGCCGTTGAAGAAGGCGCCGACGGCGACTTCGACGCCGGTGACGCGGCGCTGTAACTGGAAGACTTTGATTTCGTCCGAAAAGGCGCGCTTGTAGGCTTCGAGCATTCGAACGACATCGTCGCCGTCTTCTTCTTCACCGACAAAGAGGCGGCGCTTGACGTTTTGTGCTTCGCCGCTGGGTTTGATCACGTAGCGGTCGGGATTTTTCATGACGAATTCGATCGCGGGATCGAAGGAGTCGAAGTCCTGATAGGGAATGATGTTGACGCCGGCTTTTTTCAGCTCCTCCTGGCCGAAAGAGCGATCGTCTTCGAGGCGATCGGTATACTCAGTGCCGCCGATGACGGGCTTACCGGTGGCGCGCAGAGCATGGGCTTTGGCGCCTTGGCCGAGCGTGTCGTCGAAGACGATGATGTCGGCCCATTTGGCGTCGCGCTCCCAATCCTTAGATTTGGGGACGAAACCGTCGGCGATGTCGCGCTCTTTCTCAGCTTCGATGTAGTAGCGGACGTCGTGGCCTTCCTTGAGGACTTGCCAGGCTATATCGCCGATGAGACCGGAGAGGGAGACAAAGAGAAATTTGCGCTTTTCCATTTACGTTGGTGGGCGGGCGGCCGCAGCTCCTCGGAAGCGTGAACGACGTATAGTAGCCAGGGTGGGACGGGACATTGTTACATTTCGTTGAAAATAAATGAAGAGCGGGAGGGAGTTGAGGCAACCCTTGGAGTTGAAACTGTGCATCACAGAGGGTGGGGTAGGGTGAGCGTGACCTGTCCGGAAGGGCAAAGTTCTTGCTCCACCTGGCCTTTGGTTCAGGGTATACTTGGTCGTTCCCGCCTCTCGAAGGGCGTGGACACCTAAGAAACCAGGGTTTAGTCGAGGATTGCGGCGAAGAACCCGAGATTCACGAAAGAGGTGAAGTTTGCGCCGAACTGTGAGTTGTGCGACCTCAAAGCCGTATTTTACCAGGAAGGGTCTAGCGCTCTGCGTTTTGGGGGCGCTATTTTTGCTGGGAGCGACGAGAAGCGACGCGCAGATTACCCAGATCCTCCACAAGAAGAAAAAGGTCAACAAGTCGACAAGCGTGGATAACAACGCGCAGCCGGACAAGATTCTGTATGACAAGGCGATGGATGACATCAAGCATGGGCGGCAGGAAGTTGGCCGGCTGAACATGCAGACGCTCATCAACACGTATCCCGATAGCGAGTACCTGGCGAAGGCGAAGCTGGCGATTGCCGATTCGTATTACAAAGAGGGCGGGACGTCGAACCTGGCGCTGGCGGTCTCTGGATATAAAGATTTTGGAGTGTTCTTCCCGTTCTTGCCGGAAGCGACGTATGCGCAGATGCAGGTGGCGATGGCCCACTACCGGCAGATGGACAAGCCGGATCGGGACAGGAGCCATGCCATAGCTGCAGAGGAAGAGTTCCAAATTTTTCTGCAAAAGTATCCGAACGATCCGCTTGCGCCGCAAGCGGAACAGCACCTGCGAGAAGTGCAAGAGGTGCTTGCGGAGGGCGAATACCGCATTGGCTACTACTATTACGTGAAGGGCGACAAGCGCGCCGCGGCGGCCAGACTGCTGGCGGTGACGAACCGGTATCCGCTGTACAGCAAGTCGGATCAGGCGCTGTGGATGATGGGCGATATTTTGGAGAAGAGCGAGCACAAAGAGGTGGCGGCGCTGTATTACGGAAAAATTGTGAAGAACTATCCATTGTCGACCATGGCTCCTGGGGCCAAGGATAAGTTGAAAGCGATTGGAGCCCCGGTGCCGCAACCCGATCCCAACGCGCTCGCCTGGATGACGGCGGAACAGAATGCGCCGAGGCCGCGCGCGAGCCTAGTTAAGAAGCCGCTCGTTTGGATTTCGAACGGGCCAAAGGGAGAACTGACGGTGGCGGCCCGGACTGGAGCGCCAAATTTGCAGCCGGAATCCGACACATTGTCGCCCGCGGACATTCTCAAGCCAGGAGGACAGACGGGTCTTGGAGCGGGTGCAGGACTCGTAGCGACGATTACGCCTGGAGGCAGCGGAACGGCTCCAGCGACGGGCACAGCGGAGAGCGTGACTCCGGCACCGGGCGAAGGCACAACGAGCGACGCTGCGGGAAACCCTCCTGCAACGACGGAAGCGCCAAAGGATCCGGGGGCAGCGCCGGCAACGGCTAGCCCAGCCACTAGCGACAACGTGGCGAAGCCTGCCGCTGAAGCTTCGGGTACATCAGAAACGCCTGTGAAGGCTGATGCAGCCGCGGCAGGAACAGAGTCGACGAGCGACGCTGCAGGCGCGGGTACCGCACCAGCAGCGGATGCGGCGAAGGCGGGCGACGCGCAGAATAACGGCGATCCGAAGAAAGAATCGAGCAGCAAGAAAAAGAAGGGATTGCACAAGCTGGTGCCCTGGTAGTTAGTTGGGACGGGCAACGGGGATGGAGACAAGGGGTGCGGCCGCGGCCGCACCCCTTGTTTTTTGGGGCTGTGGGCACCAGGAAGGCTCAGGGAGGCCATATTCATTTCCGACACACGGGTAGCGCGTTGAGATTGACGGCCAATTCGCCGGATGCTCCAATATTGTGGAGTCTTAGTTAAGACGCAACCGCGAGGCGGCTCGTGTTCCGCGCGACCGTGAAACGGTCGATTTAATGCCGACCGCAGAGCGGTCGATTTAAGGGCGACCGCAAAGCGGTCGGCTTGCAGACTACGGGTGAAGCAGATCCGGAGGACGTTTAGTGGCCAGGATCCTCGTTGCCGACGATAACAGCAACATCCAGAAGATGGTGGGGCTTGCCCTGAAAGACCAGGGCATCGACGTTGTTGCGGTGGGCAACGGCGAAGCGGCGGTGCGAAAGATTTCCGACATCCGCCCGGACCTGGTGCTTGCGGACGTGTTCATGCCCGTGCGAAACGGATATGAAGTTTGCCAGTATGTAAAATCCGACAGCACGCTTGCGCACATTCCAGTGATTTTGCTAGTGGGAGCGTTCGATCCCCTGGACGAACAAGAGGCGCAACGCGTTGGCGCGGACGGCGTGTTGAAGAAACCGTTTGTGCCGCCTGATCCGCTGATTTCCATGGTGAAGTCCGCGCTGGCCCGAGCGGGCGTATCCCTTGGCGGAGCGGCGCCCGTGCCACGGGTGCAAGAAGCTCCGGCAGGCGTGGTGGAAATGTTGACGCCGCGAACGGCGGCCTCAAGCCGCTCGCTACCGAGCATGAGTCCGCTCGCTCCTCTGCCAGAAATTCCGCCGGTCGAGACCATGGAAGTGCATGAAGAGTTGCCTGCACTGCCAGAGCCGGTAAAGATTAACGCAGGATCGCAGCCGCTGGCATTCGGAAGCCTGCTGGAATCGCCTGTCGCGGAGCCGGAAGAGGATCTAGGGTACGCAACAACGGCTCGGCCTGAGCTGGAGCGGGATTGGAAGTCCGGCGACACGGAAGAAGAAGAGGTTGTTGAAGAAGAGGAAGAGACGGAAAGTGCTTCGTGGCGGCGCGATGCAGGCGGCGAAGCGATGGAACAAGAGCAAGCGGCAAGTGGACCGGAGAAAGATTGGCGCGATACGGCATTCGCGGAAGCACCTGCGTCTAAAATGAGGCACGATCACTGGGCGCCGCAAAAAGAGATTTCCGGGTTTCAGGAAGCAGCCGAAACAGAGCAGAGCGTGGGCGCGATGGTGACGGATGCGCCGACTGCCGAGACCAGGGTAACGCCGCCAGCGATTGCACCATACACCGAAGAGGCTTGGGTAACCGCTTTGCGCCCAAAGACGGTGGTGGAAGCGCCAACGATATCTGCGCCAGCGGTACAGGAGCAGCAAGTTGCGGCTGAGGTTCACGCGGGGTCTCCGGTCATCGCTCCCGCAAAGGTAGAGGCAGCCCCTGAAGCCGAAAAGCCTGCTGCCAGCTCGTGGTTTTCCTCTGTGGCCAGTCCGTGGGACGCGGAAGTGCAGAAGGCAAACCGGCTCGCATCGACTTGGGATGCTCCGGCAACGAGCGTGCCTGCGGCCAGCGCGGTTCCTGAGACGGTGTATTACTCCGGAGGACATGAAGAGGCCACAAAGGAAGATCCTGGCGCGACAGTAGATGCTCTCACGCCGGTATTGGACGAGGACGTGGAGGCGGCGGCGCTGCCAGCAGCGACCGTGGAGGCGATTCGGGAAGAGGCCCAGTACGTTGCGGAGACAGCAGTGCAGGGGGCGCCCACTGTTGAGTCAAACGCTAAAACCCCTGAACCGAACATGGAAGACCTCGTAGCCAAAGTGCTCGCGAAGATAAGCCCGGATATGTTGCAGGCGGTCACGCGAGATATTCTTAAGAACGTCGTTGAATCGATGGTTCGCGACGAGTTGAACGCGAAGAAGTAGCAGTTCCCTCCTCTGAGAAAACTTCCATGAATTAAGCCACTCGCGGTGCTGCGTGGTGCGGCATTCTCTGCGGCCACTTTCTTGGTGCACCCCCTCCCCTCTTTTCCTGTAAGTGTTCATTCTAAAGGGTTTTAAGTCCTGCGTTTTGGAAGTGTTCATTCCAGAGAGTTTACAGCTGCGTTTCTGGAAGTGCGGATTCCAAAGGAGTTAGTAAATTGGAAAACGAAGCAGAACAAACAAATCAAAAGCCAAGAGCCGGCACGTAAAACCGACGTGTCGGGCACCCCGAGGAAGTAGCAGTTCCCTACCCCCATACACACCACGCGAGTTTATGGTTGCCAGGCGCCGGCCATAGAAGACCAGCGTCAGGGGTGCTCCCGGTCTATTCGCTCAAGGATGTGCCCGGTCTGTACCCTGGTGAGGGGCCCTCCCCCCCGGGGGGTTCGCATAAGTGCTCATTCTAGAGGGACTTAAAGTGGCTTGTTTTCATACACTTTTGCAAGTGTTGATTCTAGGTAACTTGCTGGCGCTAAATTGCACTAAAATTGTGCAAAACAGCAACGCTCCTCACAAGTATCGAAAACAAAGGGACTTAGCGCTATGAAGGCCTCAGAAAGCAAAAACGCCAGCAAGATGCTGGCGCTACTGGGACAAAACGCAATGATATCTGGAAATAATCATATATCAGGAGTAACAAATTGTCAAGAGGAAAATTAGCGAAAAGCCGACAAAATGAGGGAAGATTCGCGGTGGTCGGCGCTTTACGTCCGCGGAACAACGCGGCGACGAGGGATGCGTGAGTCAGATGTTTGATCTAATTGGTTATGTCGATTGGGGCGCAGCGTGCTGCGCCCCTACAATGACGCGTCGAAGTCATCCCGAATTCGGGTAGTGGGTCAGTTTCCGATTAGGCACGACAAATCAGGAGCTAGCGGCCTTCGGATGGCAAAAAGGCTTCACTCGGTCATCATTTGCCAATCTTGGATTCAAATCGAGTTCTTGGAGCTGCCGAAACACTCGGTCGTGAAAAGCCCTGGTCCGAGTTACGACGCTCACAATCGAATGATGGCTTATGTGCAGGAAGAAGTCGCCGGTCCCGTATGACCAAATTGGCAGATAAAAGCTGTCCCACGCGAAAATCATCGGCTGCATTAGCATCCCGATTGCATCGGGTAGTTCATCTGCCCGAAATCGATGTCCGCGAGCGACTTCAAACGATTTCGGTTGACCTGCTCCGGCATTCATTCTCTCAACAATGCGGCAACCAATCCCCTCGTTAAAAAGAGTCCAAACGCCCCAGTGGTGCAACCAAAGCAGAGCGCCGTCGAAATGTTGCTCCTCATACCCAATGGTGGCGACGCAACGGGCAAAAAAGGGGAATCGTTCTAGCTTCGCCGGATATTCAAGGTCAATACACGATGCCTCTGGATTTGTGAAGAAAAGCCCGTCCTCATCGGCGTGAACGTAGTCAGATTCTGGTTTGAAATCGTCAAATCCCTTGAACCACTCAGCGACTTCCATGGAAGTGAGAACTTGCATGCCTGTTGATGGTCCTTTGCTTGTTTTTGCTGCGGGTTATTCTACTGCGACTGGAAGGAATTACGACAACTCCTGATTAACGCCGTTACCGGAGAAGTGGGTACCAGCCACTGCTTGTCGTTGCCGTCCCCTGGTTTGTCGCTATGGTCGGGCTTCTGAGAGCGTCTCAAGCACCTTGCGTGCTGTCGCTGCATCTTCTTTATTCACGAGCAGCTGATAATACGTGCCGTCATCCCGGACCGTTGCGAAAATGCCTGCGGACAAAAGCGCGCCTTGCGCAATGTCCACTTGGGTCTGCATTGCATACTTTTGAAGCAGCAAGAGTTTTCGTTTTGAGGCAAGGCAAGAAGGCTTCGTGCCACGGCTGCGTCCTCTTCGCGCACAAGCACCCGATGTCCCAGGCCGCTCCATGCCAGATGCTCTCGCATGCGACCAGCGGTATCCGCCTGGATCATCGCATCGATGCCTGAGGACTCAAGGACGCCCTTCGCAACCTCGGCCTCGCCTTCAGTACCGTAAGACTGGACAACAACTAAATCACTTTGCGACATGCGCTCAGTATACCCCCCCGTGGACAAGTCCTGTATTGAAGGCTAATGAAACGAGCAGATTCGATCGAGTGGAAATCTTGAAGTGAAAATTGGATCGGTCGGGCTAGTAGCTCCTGGTAAACGCTGCCGGCTACCGGAAACTGACCCACTACGCGAATTGGCGTGGAATTGACGGAGTTGGTTTTTCCCCCGTATAGTCGAAGATTACTCTGTTCTCGAAAGAGGACACGTGTATGCGTACGTGTATAGAAAGTGCGGGGGAGTTGAGGGACGAATGGCTCGAGAGATTGCTAAGGCTTACGAACCGCAGCAGATAGAGCCGCGGTGGGCGGAATACTGGGTCAAAGAGGAGCTGTTTAAGGCGGACCCGAATGCGCCGGGACTGGTGTTTTCGATCGTGATTCCGCCGCCGAACGTGACTGGATCGCTGCATATCGGGCACATGCTGGAACACACGGAGATTGACATTCTGACGCGTTGGCACCGAATGCGGGGGTACAACACGTTGTATCTGCCGGGGACGGACCATGCGGGGATTTCGACGCAGCGCGTGGTGGTGAAACAGTTGATGGATCAAGGGATTGACTATCACAAGCTAGGGCGAGAGGAGTTTGAAAAGCGGGTCTGGGCGTGGAAGGCGGAGGCAGGCGGCCAAATCACGGAGCAGATGAAGAGCATCGGGGAAAGCTGCGACTGGTCCAGGGAGAGATTTACGCTTTCGCCGGAGATGTCGCGGGTGGTGCGCAAGGTTTTCGTGCAGCTCTACAACGAAGGATTCATTTATCGCGAGACGCGGTTGGTGAACTGGTGCCCGGTTTGCTTGACGGTGTTGAGCGATTTGGAAGTCAACCATGAAGATCGCCAGGGACATCTGTGGCACATCCGGTATCCGGTGGCGGGGACGAAGGATTACGTGGTGGTGGCAACGACGCGGCCGGAAACGATGCTTGGGGATACGGCGGTGGCCGTGCATCCCGAAGATGAGCGGTATTCGCGCCTGGTGGGCAAGACGGTGATGCTTCCCTTGATGAACCGGGAGATTCCGATCATTGCGGACGCCATGGTGGACCGGGAATTCGGGACGGGAGCGGTGAAGATTACCCCGGCACACGATCCGAATGACTTTGAAGTGGGCAAGCGGCATGGGCTGGCGGAAATCGATGTGATGACCGATGACGGACACATGAGCGCGGCGGCCGGCGCTTATGCAGGATTGGACAGGTTCGAGGCGCGCAAGAAGATTGTGGAGGATTTGAAGGCGCAAGGCTTGCTGGAGAAGGTGACGGAGCACGCGCACTCGATAGGGATTTGCGAGCGGAGCAAGACGATCGTCGAGCCGCGGATTTCGACGCAGTGGTTCTGCAGGATGAAGGAGCTGGCGGCTCCCGCGATTGCGGCGGTGCGGGAGTACGAGCCGGGAAAAGAAAACACGATTCAGATTGTGCCTGACAACCGGCGGCAGGAATTTCTGAATTGGCTGGACAACATTCGGGATTGGACGATTTCGCGGCAACTTTGGTGGGGGCACCGGATACCAGCGTGGTATTGCGGCGATTGCGAGGAGTTGATAGTTGCAGAAGAGGCGCCGAAGAAGTGCACGAAGTGCGGGTCGGGGAGGCTGACCCAGGATCCGGATGTGCTGGACACGTGGTTCAGCTCGGGGCTGTGGCCGTTTTCCACGCTGGGATGGCCGGAGAAGACGACGGATTTTGAGAAATACTATCCGACGACGCTGTTGATTACGGGTTACGACATTCTGTTTTTCTGGGTGGCGCGGATGGCCATGCTGGGGATTCACTTCACGGGGAAAGTGCCGTTTCGCGCGGTGTATTTGCACTCACTGGTGCGGACGGGCAGCGGCGAGAAGATGTCGAAGTCGAAGGGCACGGGGCTTGATCCGGTGGTGCTGAATCAGCAATACGGGACGGATGCGATGCGGTTTTGTCTGGCGTCGATGGCGGCGCCGGGGACGGATATTGTTTTGTCGGATGACAGACTCGGTGGGGCGCGGAATTTTGCGAATAAGATTTGGAATGCGGCGCGGTTTTTGTTCATGAATCTGGAAAAGTTTGAGGAAAGCAGCGGGTCGAAGATCGAAGAGCTGGCTTCGCCGGAGGTGCGCGCGGGGGCGCCTTATGCGTCTGACGGAAGCGTGCCGCTGGTGGATCAGTGGCTGTATTCGAGGCTGACGATCACGATTGAGACGGTGAATGAAGCGCTGAAAAATTACCGGTTTCATGAGGCGGCGCAGAACGTGTACCAGTTTTTTTGGGGCGATTTTTGCGACTGGTATATCGAGTGGGTTAAGCCGGAACTGCAAAGCACAAACCACGAACGGGCTGTTGTGGCTTGGAAGAATTTGTTCGCTGCGTTCAACGATGCGCTGCGTCTCTTGCATCCTTTCATGCCGTTTTTGACGGAAGAGTTGTGGCATCAGTTGCCGCAGAAGAGCGGCGCGAAATCGATCGCGCTCGACACATTTCCAACGGCGCGGAAAGAGTGGGCACAGAGTAAGATTGTGGACGCGGTTGACATTTTTTCCCAAATACAAGACGTCATCACCGCGCTGCGAAATATTCGCGCGGAGATGAAGCTTGACCCGAAGAAAAAAGTTCCTGCGGAATTTTGGAGCACTGCTGAGTTAATCCGTAAGAGGGTGCAAGCCGAGTCTGATGCGATTATGCGGCTTGCGGTTCTAAGCGAGTTGAAGATTTCGAAGGCGGCGCTGGAGCAGGCTGGTGGAGCAGTGCGGTCGACGGCGCAGTTTGATGTTCGGATTGCGTATTCTGATGTCGTGGACGTGAAAGCGGAGAAGGCGCGGCTGAAGAAAGAGCTTGAGGGATTACAGAAGGCGATTTTGTCGAAGGAAGGGCAATTGGGGAATGAAACTTTCCGGAGCCGGGCTCCGGAAAAGATAATTCGCGGGTTGGAAGAGACGCTGGCAACGCAGCGGATTGAGTTGAAGAAGCTGGAGGACCGGCTGGAGCAGTTGTAAGAGGCGAGAAAGTCGGGGACGCGTCTGCCGTTTGCTAGCCTGCTCATCAGAAGAGCACAGGCAAGAGTGCCTGTGCTACCTTAAGCGCGGCAGAAGTTCACCACTGGTCAGTCATGGCACAAGAGACCCTTCCAGGAACTACGGACAAGCGGCTGGCGGCGCTGGTGACGCTGCTGGCTGAAAATGCAACCATCGCGATCAGCGGGGCGCGGATTGCGCGGGAGATTGGTGTGTCGCGGTCGATGGTGTGGCAGTGGGTGCGGCAATTGCGCGGGCTTGGCGTGCGGGTGAAGGGAAAGGCGGGGACGGGATATTTTCTGGAACGCGTCCCGGATATTTTGACGCCGGACATGCTGCGGCAGCGGTTGAAGGGGAGTCTTTTCGGGAAGCATATCTATCACTTTTTTAAGACGGATTCGACGAATCGGGTGGCGCTGGAATTGGGACACGCGGGCGAGCCGGAAGGCGCCGTGGTTTTGGCGGAAGAGCAGACGGCCGGCAAGGGGCGCGCGGGGCGGACGTGGCAGTCGGATCGCGCGGCGGGAATTTACGTGACGCTGCTCTTGCGGCCGCGGCTTGCGCCGGTGCAAGCGCCACTTTTGACGATGATGGCGGGACTTTCGGCGCGTACCGCCATCGAAGTACAGACGGGACTGGCGCCGGACCTGAAGTGGCCGAATGATTTGCTGCTGCGCGGGAAAAAAGTGGGGGGGATTTTGACGGAGATGCACGCGGAGCCGTCGCTGGTGCGATTTGTGATTGTGGGGATCGGATTGAACGTAAATCAGGAAAAATTTCCTGGGGAATTGGCGACGACGGCGACTTCGCTGCGGCTGGAGACGGGAAAGCAGGTTTCGCGGCTGGAATTGTTGGAGCGGTTGCTGCGGGAATTCGAGAACGACTACAATCGTTTTCTGCGCGAAGGGCCGGCGGGCGTGACGCAGAAGTTTGAGGCGGTCTCCAGTTACGCGCAGGGGAAACGCGTGCGGGTGACGAACGGAACGGCGAGTTTTGCGGGGACGACGGCGGGGCTCGGGCCGGAAGGATTGTTGCTAGTGAAGCGTGATGATGGGCAAGTGGTGACGGTGATTTCGGGGGACGTGGCGGAGGCGCGGTAGATGCTGCTGACGATCGATGTCGGGAACACGAATACAGTGCTGGGGGTTTTCCGGGGCGAAGAGTTGATTGCCAATTGGCGGTTGACTACGGCAAGACAGCAGACTATCGATGAGTACGGCGTGCTTACGCGAAATTTGTTTACGCTGGCTGGCTTGGACCGCGACTCGATCAACGGTGTGATTATCAGCTCCGTAGTGCCGCCGGTGAATTGGACGCTAGCGGAAATGTCGCGGATTTATTTTGGGCAGAAGGCTTTGTTTGTGGAACTGGGCGTGAAGACGGGGATGGCAGTGTTGGTGGATAATCCGCTGGAGGTTGGGGCGGACCGGATCGTGAACGGAGTGGCGGCGTTTCACAAGTATGGCGGGCCGTGCATCGTGGTGGATTTTGGGACGGCGATTACGTTTGATGCGATTTCGGCCCGCGGAGAATATTTGGGCGGAGTGATTGCGCCGGGGCTGGGAATTGCGTCAGAGGCGTTGTTTGCAAGGGCCGCAAGATTGCCGCGCGTAGAGATTAAGGATCCGGGGAAAGTGATTGGGACGAATACTGTCACGCACATGCAAGCAGGGCTTTATTATGGCGCGGTGGACATGGTGGACGGGATGCTGACGCGCATGAAGGCGGAGCTCGGCGGCGATGTGAAGGTGGTTGCGACAGGCGGGCAAGCGAGATTGGTGGCGAAGGGTTCGAAACAGATTCAGGATACGGACGAATTTTTGACTTTGACGGGGCTGCGGTTGATTTGGGAGAAAAATCAACCTGCGGAGACGGGAAAAGGGGCGACGGCAAATCGCGGGACGCGGGCTGCGGCACCAGCAGCGGCCTCGGCGAAGAAGGCGGAGCGATAGGCAGGCGCTGAGACGCTTTGCACAGGTGGGAGGCGCACGAACTAAACGCGTTCTCCGCTTTGCCGGCAACGACGAATCACATGGATGGCTGGAACTACTTCAATTACTTCACGGAAATTGAAAATTATTTCTGGAAGAAGCGCGGGGCTCATTTGCTGGTGTCGCCGCTGGATTGGGCGATCATGGAAACATGGCAAAAAGCTGGAGTGCCCCTGGACGCCGTGTTGAAGGGGATTGATCGCGCATTTGAAAGTTATCAGCGGTCGCGGCGCGGGGCGGGGAAAGCGTTGAAGAGTTTGGCGTACTGCACGGACGCGGTGCTGGAAGCGGCAGAAGAACAATTGGAGGCTGCGGCGGGGAGCGCGCCTAAGAACGGAAAGGCCATGGCGAAAGAGCCGTTTTCGCGAGAGGAATTGAGAGCTTTCTTCGCGAAGAATGCCGCGCAGATTGACCGAATAGCGAATGGCATGGAGTCACCGCGCCAGGAGTTTGCAGAGCGTTTGCGGGAAATTGCGAAGTCGCTGTGCGGCGTCGTCCCTCTGCTCGATACACCGGGTGCGCTGGACCTGGAGGACTTGGAGAGACGACTGACGATTTTAGACGACAAGTTGCAAAGCGTGCTGATCAGCCACGCTAGCGAAGAAACGATGTTGAAGATCCGGCGCGAAATGGACGGGCAGCTTGCAGCGTACCGGCGGAAGATGAAGGCGGAACAGATCGCGCTGGTCGAGAAACAATACTTGCAGAAGCGGCTGCTCGAAGAGTTTGCTTTGCCGCGGCTGAGTTTGTACTACTTTTCCTGAAGCACGTTTACCGGAAGCAATTACCTTTCCTTTCCGAGCGAAAAACCGCAGAATGGGGTTTGCATATATGCCTAACGAGTTACGATTATTGATTGAGAAGCTGGTGTATGGGGGCGATGGGCTGGCGCACGCCGAGGGGAACACGGTTTTTGTGCCGTTCGTGCTGCCGGGAGAAGAGGTACGCGCGGCGGAGAGATCGAAAAAGAAAAAAGTGATTTGGGCAAAGCTTCTGGAAGTGACGTCCTCGTCGAAAGGGCGCATTGCGGCGCCGTGCCCTCATTTTCAAACTTGCGGAGGCTGCCACTATCAGCACATCGCGGCTGGCGAGCAGGTTCGCTTAAAGAAAGAAATCTTGCGAGAGACGCTGTCTCGACTTGGCGGGATTTCCTGGAACGGAGAAATTCAGCAGCATACCGCAGAGCCATACGGTTACAGAAATCGCGCGCAGTGGGCGGTGCGCAGCGGGATGCCGCGGGCGCTGGGATATTTTTTGCCGGAGAGCTCGTTCATTGTACCGATCGACGAGTGTCCAGTGCTTTCGCCGCGGCTGGCGCAAACCTTTGGCCGGTTGCAAGAGATGGCGAGGTCCGGGGCACTGCCCGAAGGAATTCTCGAGATCGAAGCTTTTGCGGACTCGGCGGACGAAAAGATTGCGTTGAATGTGGCGTTCGAACGATTTCCCAAGCCTGCGGCGGAACTCGCAGCGCTGCTGCGCGAGGTGATGCCGCAGGTGGACAGTTTGCTGCTGCTAGACCAGAAGAAAGACAAGTTTGAATTGACGGGGCCGGGATATTTGGTGCACGAAGCTGGCGGGTTCAAGTTTCGCGTGAGTCACCTTTCGTTTTTTCAGGTGAACCGGTTTTTGATTGAGGATTTGCTGAAGACTGTCACGGCGGGGGCGAAGGGCCGGTTGGCGCTGGATATGTATGCTGGTGTGGGTTTTTTCACGCTGCCCCTGGCGCGGGCGTTCGAAAGGGTTGTGAGTGTGGACGCAAACCTTGCGGCTACGCGCGATCTTTATGCAAACGCACAAGCGGCGGGTGTGGCGGTGACCACGCACAACGAACACGCGGAAGACTTTTTGAAGAAAACGCAGGAGAAACCGGAGTTCGTCGTGTTGGACCCGCCGCGAGCGGGATTGGGCGCGGAGACGGCGGCGAAACTTGCGGAACTTGGAGCCGCGGAAATCGTGTATCTCTCCTGCGATCCATCCACTTTGGCTAGAGATTTGGCGGTTCTGACGAACTCGCCCCGGAAACCGAAGGAAATCGCGGGGCCGAGCGTGCGATACGAGTTGAGCGATATGCACCTGTTTGATCTTTTTCCGCAGACGTATCACATCGAAACGCTTGTGAGGTTGAAAAGAGTCTCATGAGATTGCCGGCTGTCGCCCTCGCCGCGGTATTCGCATGCGGCGCTGTGCTCGGCCAAACGCAGTGGTTTGTTCAGCGAGCTTCCTCGCACGTCTACCTCGCGGCCGGTTTAGCATTGGTGGGCCTTCTGATTTGCTCCGGCATCTTCCTAATCAAGATTGGACGGCTCTTCCCTGCTGCGGCTGTTTCGAGTTTAAGTTGGCTCATTTTGGGTGTGATGAGCGCGGGAATCGCAAATCAGCCGCGACCGGCGGACCAGGTGTTGTCTCTCGTGACTGCTGGGCGCTTGGACCTGAACACGCCGTTGCGATGGCACGGCCATCTGCGCGACGAACCGGCTCGATTGCCTTGGGGTTACGGGTATGAGATCGAATTGACTGGAGTGGAGTTCCAGGGCTCGCTGGTGCCCACGCGAGGAGGATTGCGGGTGAGCTATTCGGAGGTCCCTGAGAAGGCACCGGCTCCGAACGTTCACGCGGGAGACGAAATCGTCGTTGCGACCCAAGCCAAGCGTCCGCAGATTTACAGGGATGATGGGGCATTTGACCGGCGGGCGTATTTGGCCCAACAAAATGTTGATTTGGTCGCGACGCTTCGTGCGCCGGAATTGATGGAGCGCACGGGAGCCTCTCCAGTGTCGGCCGCTACACTTTTAGCCCGGGCCCGGCGCAGATTGCGCGATGAGATCGACGAACTCTTCGCGAAGACGCCGCAAGTTGGCGGAGTGTTGCGAGCGATGCTGCTCGGCGACCGTAGTTTCGTGGAGCGCTCGGAGTCTGTCGATTTTCAAAAAACGGGAGTGTTTCACGTGCTGGTCGTCGCGGGATTGCACGTGGGGGCGCTGGCGGTATTTCTGTTTTGGATGGGACGTGCCCTGAGACTCACGCCTATTTGGACAGCGATTACCACGCTCACGGTGTTATTTGCTTACGTGGCAGTGGTGGAGCAGAGGCCGCCGGTGATTCGCGCGGCTTTGATGACAGCGATTGTCGTGATGGGAGGACTGTTCTTTCGGCGGCTGGACTTGCTGAATTCCGCGGGACTGGCGGCTTTAGTTCTACTGATTGCCAAGCCGCTGGCGGTTCGCGATTCGAGCTTTCAACTGACATTCTTAGCGATTGGCTGTATCGCGGGGCTGGCTGCGCCCTGGCTGGAGAAAACGGTTCAGCCTTACGTGAGGGCGCTGCGCGGGTGGCGCGACGTGACGCGCGATGCGTCACATGAACCTCGGGCGGCGCAATTTCGTATTGACCTGCGCACGACTACGCGTTGGATTTCGTCGCGGCTGCCTGCGCGCCTGGGCAGCCCGGTAGGAGAGGCGATGGCGCGCGGCATCGGCGTTTCGCTTCGCGTTTGGGAATTGCTGGTGATCACGCTGGCTTTGCAGATCGGGATGCTGCCGCTGATGGCGCGGGACTTTCATCGCGTCACGCTAAGCGCGCCGCTGGTCAATCTGGCGGCGGTTCCGGTGACGGGGATAGTAGTGCCGCTTGGGTTTCTGACGCTGGGCTGCGGGCTGATTTTGCCTGCACTGGGGAAACTTCTGGCGGCGCCGCTAACTTGGGTGACGATGCTGCTTGTTCACGTTGTGCACTGGTTCGCGCACTTTCCGGGATGGAGCTACCGCATTCCAGGGCCGCCTCCGTGGCTGGTTGTGGTGTTTCTTGCGGCTGGTGTGTTTCTGGCATTGAGCGCGCGCATTGCAAATTCCTGGCGTGGACTGGGCTCCCGCTGCGCGGCGGGAGTCTTGGCCTTAAGCGCTCTCACCATTGCGATATTCCCTTTTGCACCGCACTGGTCGGCTGGAAAATTGGAATTGACGGTTTTGGATGTGGGACAAGGAGATTCGCTGCTTGTCGTATCGCCGCATGGAAGGACGCTGTTGATAGATGGTGGCGGTTCTTTCAGCGGATTCTCTGGGCGTGAGGAGCACAACGGTACCGATCCAGGCGAAGAAGCCGTTTCGCCGTATTTGTGGTCGCGTGGTTTTCAGAAATTGGATGTCGTGGCGTTAACGCATGCTCATCAGGATCACATCGGTGGATTGACCGCGATACTTGAGAACTTTCGCGTCGGGACACTTTGGATTGGGCGGGAAGTCGAGTCGGCGGCGCTGACTAATTTGGAAAAAATGGCGCGTGACAAGAAGATTTTGGTCGTTCACGAAATCCGTGGATATGCGTTTTCGTGGGATGGCGTTGAGACACAGTTCTTGTGGCCGGAGATTGCGCCAGAAGAGGTTGCGTCTTCTCCAAAGAACAACGATTCGCTGGTGTTGCGGTTGAAGTACGGACAGCATGGCATGATGCTGCCAGGGGATGCGGAAAAACAGGCAGAGAGTTCCATACTGTCGGATAACGGTGAAACAGCGCTACACGCGGACGTGCTGAAGGTTGGCCATCATGGAAGCAAGAACTCGACGATGCCGGGATTTCTGACAGCCGTGCACCCGCGCGTGGCGGTGATCAGCGCGGGAGAAGACAATCCATACGGGCATCCCAACCGGGAATTGCTGGAACGGCTTACTGCCGCGGGAGTTCGGATTCTGCGGACGGACCGCGATGGGGCGGTGCACGTATTAACAGACGGCAAGGAACTCGAAATTAGCTGCTTCGTGGCATGCCCGGAGACAGCCGGAACTACCGCCTCATCGCTGGCGCAACCACCAGATCAACATAAGTACCGCTAACAATAGGACAAAACCGATGGCTGCCTGGTATTCGTGGTTTTTTTTGTACTGCGCAAAGGAAAACGAGCCGGCGCCGGCAAACGAGAGTGTCGCCGGAGTGAGCCGCGGAAAAAATAATGGCACGGCGCGTGCGTACTCATCGAACGCTGCGGCGTGATGTAGGCGAAGCTCTGATTCTTCGCGGCGCATAACGATCGAATAGAAGAGGGCAAAATAAATACACAGAATTGCGACCGATATCCAGGACCTGGAGGCAATAGCTGCTGCGAAAGTGAGGATGGCGCTGCCGAAATAGAGCGGGTTGCGCGTATACCCATAGGGCCCCGTAACGGTGAGGACTTCTTGCTTGTGCAGGTGGCCGGCTGCGCGAGCCCGGATGAATAAGCCGAGCAAGCCAATTGTCGCTCCCCAAAGAATGCTGCGGGGAGTTGGGCGCGCAAACCACAAGACGAGAATGGCGCATGGATAGCTGAGGCGCACGCGCCAGCGTGCAATGAAAGCGCTGGCGGAGTTCAAGCGGCGACTCCGAGACGGCGGCGAACTGCGTCGAAGACTTCGGGCACTTGGATTTGCAGCATCGAAGGGTGGGCTTGATCACTGCGGCGGTGCGTGGTGAGGACGTTGGGCGCGCGCAACACAATGTCGTCTGTGCGATAGGGACCATTGCGCGCGGGATCCGTAGGGCCAAAGAGAGCGACGGCCGGGACGCCGAGGGCGATCGCGAGATGCAGCGGGCCGGTATCGCCGCCGACAATGCAAGCTGCGTTGCGTAAGAGAGCCATGAGTGGACCGAGCGGACCATTGTAAGGCAGCGGGTCGGCGTCGCCGCTGCATTCGCGGACGGCAAGGGCGAGGTCGTCTTCGCCGGGACCGAAGTTCACGACGCATCGCAAGCCGAGTGAGTCTCGAATCAGCTGGCTGAGCTGGCCGAAGCGTTCGGGCGGCCAGCATTTTGAGCGCCAGCCGCCGCCAGGACTTAAGACGACATAACGAGCCAGGCCAAGTTTCTGCAGATAGTCGCGAATGCCGCAGTCATCTACTTGAGGAACGTGCAGGGTGAATGGCGCTACCGGGTTGTGCGAGCCCGCGCGTAAAGACAACTCTCCGTTCTGATCGGCGATGTGGATCGCGGAGCAGCGAACTTTATCGGTGTAGAGGAAAGGAACGCCAAGCTCACGAATCGTTTCCGAGGAAAAGCCAATTCTGCGTTTGATGCCACCGAAAAAAGGCAGCGCGGCGGATTTCCAGAGGCCTTGATAATCGATCGCCGCGTCCCAGAGGGCGCTTCGTAGATCATCGATGGTCTTGCGCAGTGAAGAAAAGGAGCGAGTTTCGGTTGTCCAGACTTGCGATGCCAGTGCGCTGCTCTCGACCAGTAGTTTCCAGCGTGGATGCGTTAGCCAGACGATTTCCGAGCTTGGGAAAGTTTCGCGCAAGGCGGAAACAGCAGGAAATGTATGAACGATGTCGCCGAGAGAGCCAAGGCGCACAACCAAAAAGCGCGGATCAGACATGCGGAGCCTTGCGAACGGATGCCAGCAGATCGCGCGTGGAATGATCTTTTGGATCGCCGACGATGGCAACCTTAATGCCGAGACGTTTGGCGGTAGCTCGCTCTGGGACCGTTTCGGCGGTGTAGTCGGTGCCTTTGGCATGAACGTCAGGACGCAAATCTTCGAGCAGAGATTCGACGCTGGGTTCGCTGAAGAGGATGACGTAATCGACGGGGCGAAGCGCGGCGACGAGAAGGGCGCGGGCGTTCTCATCGAGAATGGGGCGGCCGGGACCTTTTAGATCGAAGACGCTCGAGTCTGCATTGACGCCGACGACGAGGATTTCGCCTTCGCGGCTCGCGCCTTCCAGATAACGGATGTGGCCGACGTGCAGCGTATCAAAACAGCCGTTGGCGAAAACGATGCGTTGAGCATGCTTCTTGTGCTCCGCCAATTTGCTGCGGAGCCATTCGCGTTTGACGATCTTGGATTCGGCGCGGCGCATGAGTTAGGAGGCGGCCCCTCCGGCCTGGTGGCGAATCGCTGTGAGAAGCTCATCGCGCGTGACGGTGGCCGTGCCGCGCTTCATGACGACGAGACCGCCGGCGATGTTGGCGATGTGCGCGGCTTCGAGAGGAGAAGCGCCGCAAGCGAGCCCAAGCGTGTAGGCCGCAAGGACCGTGTCGCCAGCGCCGGTCACGTCAACGGCTTGGTCGCTTCCGTAAACAGATATATGCGTCTGGCGGGCTCCGGGTTCGAAGAGCGCCATGCCATGACGTCCGCGCGTGACAAGAAGCGCGCCCAGCTTCATTTCGGCAAGTGTTGCGGCACCACAGCGCGTCAGTTCGGAAAGATTCTGGCCGATGGAAACGTGGTGAACGGATTCGAGCTCCGCTTCGTTGGGCGTGGCCGATGTGATGCCGGCCTTGGCGTAAGCGTGAAGGTTGTGCCGCGCATCGAGCGTGACGGGTAAGGAGTTCTTTTGGTGCGAGATGGCTTGGCGGACCAGGGCCGGCGCGGCGACACCAAACCCGTAATCGGAAACGGCGAGGGCCTGCGCGGAACGAAGCTTGGCTTGCAACTTTGCTTGAAGTTTCTTGCGCACTGGCTCTGGTATTGGAAAGTGCGGCTCGCGGTCGACGCGGAGAACTTGCTGGCCCACGGTGTGCGCCCAGCCAGCGAGAATGCGGGTTTTGGTGGGAGTCGTCCAGCCTTTGACGCGGAAGATACCGGAAACGTCGACGCGTTTGCTGCGGAAATAAGCGAGGAGCGCATCGCCGGCCGGATCATCACCGACAGCGCTGATGGGAAACACACGGGCGCCGAGCACCGCAAAATTATTGGCAGCATTGGCGCCACCGCCGGGAACAAGATGCGTTTCGCGGTGGCGAAGAATCAGGACCGGCGCTTCGCGCGAGACACGTGAAATCTCGCCGAATTGAAATTCGTCCGCGACAAAATCTCCGAATAGAACAACCGCTTTCGATGAGAATTGCTCAACGTAATCCGCAAGGGCAAGAAGGTCGACGGAGGGGGACGGCGAGGTCTTCCTGGGGATGGGCTTCATTTCGTTGGCCTCAAGATCCAGTGAACAGCATCGGCAAGGTCGGCGGCGACAAAATCAGGCTGAAACTGCCACTTTGGGGCATTCCAGAGGTATTCACCTTCGCCGTAACCGGTGCGCACCAGAACACTGCAGGCTCCGGCGCGGCTGGCCAACTCGATGTCACCGTGGCGATCGCCGACGACGAAGGAGCGATGCAAGTCTATGGCGTGTTCGCGGGCGGCCCGCTCGAGCATTCCCGTCTTCGGCTTGCGGCAATTGCAGCCATCAGCCGAAGTGTGCGGGCAATAGTATATGGCGTCAAGATGGGCGCCGGCGGCTTCGAGTTGCTGGGTCATGAGTTCATGGACCGTGTGCACAAGCGATTCCGGAAAGTACTGGCGGCCGATGCCGGATTGATTTGTTACCACGACGACGGGCATTCCGGCTTTGTTCAAGCGGCGAATGGCCTCCGCGACATGCGGCAAGATACGAAATCGGCTGACGTGATTCAAGTAGCCGACTTCTTCGGAGATGGTGCCGTCGCGATCGAGAAAAACAGCTGGCCGGAGCACGCTGGTTTCAGGCAGGGCGCACCTCGCTCGATGAAATCCACTGTCGCGCGGCTGCTTCGACAGCGTCAGGCGTAACACGCGTCATGCAGCGGTGATCCGTCGGGCAGCGACGGAGGAAACACGGGCTGCAGTATGGTTTTTCCTGAACGATGCTGCAACGCGGCGTGACAGGCGCCGTGCCGTAGGGATCGGTTGGTCCGAATACAGCCACGACGGGAAGACCGACAGCCGCGGCGACGTGCATTGCACCGGAGTCATTGCCAATGAACAGGTGGCACTGAGAAAGAAGCGCTGGCAAATCGTTGATGGCCGTTTTCCCCGTGAGATCGATTGGAGCACGGTGCATGCCAGCTGCGATGGCCGACGAGACGGGCGCTTCCGCGAGCGTGCCGAAAAGAATTATGTCAGTGCCTGACTGCGCCTGCAGACGATTCGCGAGCTCTGCAAAGCGATCCGGGGGCCAGCACTTCGCTGAACCGTACGAAGCTCCTGCACCGATGGCAACGCGCAAGCTATCGGGTTTCACTCCGTTGAAACGGAGAAATTCCGCGGCGCTCTGGCGGTTTCCCTCGGGAACGTCCAGTTTGATGAAGGATTCGCTCGGCAAAGAATCGAGCCAGCCTGCGCGACGAAGTAATTCCAGATAGTAGTATTGCTCATGCGCGGGAATCTCGCCGGGCTTGGGCACGGGCAACGCCTTCGTAAGGAGAAGGCTGCGTCCATCGCGTGCGTAGCCGATGCGCTCTGGAATTGCCGCGCGCCAGGCAAACCACGCGGCTTCGAAGGCGTTCTGAAGCAACACGGCGACATCGAATTTCTGCGCTCGGATTTCTCCCGCCATGTCGCGCTTGTCATCCACGAACATCATGTTGTCGCACACCTGCTGATCTTTGTAGATGAACGCAACATAGGGCCGCGCAAGAATCGTTATCTCCGCATCCGCAAAGCGCGAGCGCACGGCGCGCAGCGCAGGCAGCGCCATGATGGCGTCGCCGACCCAATTGGTGGCGCGAATCAGGATTTTCACTCCGGCGCTCCACGCTGGGTTTTCGGCTTTCGTTCTAGAGCAGCGGTGAACTCGCTCTCGGCACTCAGTACGAAATCGATCACCGCAACGAATATTGGTATTGCCGTCCCGCTAGCTCCAGCTAGATTTTCCGCATCCTTTTCCGTGGTCACGAATGCGATAGCGCCTGAGCGCTGGGCCGCCTTCTCCAATCGCTGAAGGTCCGCTGCCGTGTACCGATGATGATCCCGAAAAATACTTTCCCCCGCGACGGGAACATGCCAGCGGCCCAGATCGTCAAAGAACGCCTGGGGATTACCAATACCGCAGAAAGCAAAGAACGGGCCGTGACTGATCTCGCTCAAATATTGCAAGTCGGTGCGACTGGCGTAACGACGAAAGCCCAACAAGCGCGTTTGCGCGTAAAATATGGAGTATTTGTGGGAATCGCCAGCTTCGATGTTGGGTCGCTCGGTCTTGCGTGTGACAACCAGGATGTCAGCCCTTCGGCACGCAGAAATGGGTTCGCGCAAAGTCCCTGAGGGGAGCAGCCACTGATCCTTCAGTTTGCGTGAGCCATCGAGCATCACAATATCGAGATCGCGCGCGAGGGGGAGATGCTGAAAGCCGTCGTCGAGCAGGAAAATGTCGACGGGTTGCTTGTCCTCAATGCGGTGGCCTTCGGCAAAGCGATCTTTGCCGACGCCAAACGCAACCCGGCTCTGCAGGCGATGCTTCATCAGCTCGATTTCGTCGCTTGTACCGCCAGCGCCGCGATAGCCCCGGCTGAGAATAGCGACGCGCTTCCCTTCCGCGAGAAATTTCTCCGCGAGCCATAGAACCATGGGCGTCTTGCCAGTTCCTCCGACGGTCAAGTTGCCAACGCTAATTACCTTGCCACGCAAACGCTTCTGCTTCAGCCAGCCTTTCGCATAGAGCCAGGCGCGCATCCGAACATAGCCGCCATATACGACAGAGAGCGGCCAGAGCAAGACGCGCACCAGCGGCGGAAGATTCATCCCTTCTCTCGCGCAGCGCCATCGAGGTGCCGGGCAATCTCCGCGATGGCACGATCGGTGGCGCCGCGGCTGCTTTCGACCAGGCTGCGCGCGGTCTCCCCCATCCGCGCGGCGCGCTCGGGATTGCGCAGGAATTCGATCCAGGCAACGCCTGCGTCTTCGGGACTTTCCACCTGAACTGCCGCACCGGCCGCCGTGAATCGCTGTGCAATTTCCGCAAAGTTTTCCATGGATGGCCCAAACACCGGAATTTTTCCGAACGCAGCGGGCTCCAGTATATTGTGTCCGCCGGATGGAACCAGCGAACCGCCCACAAACGCGCCGTCGGCCACGCGGTAAAGCGATGCGAGTTCGCCGATGCTATCCAGCAGAATGACGGTCACATCGTCGGAAATTGAAAACTCAGCTGGTGGCGCGCCATTTTGCGAGGGCCCGGGAACTGGTAGTTGCGAGCGGCGAATGAATTTGCGGTGAGACTCATCGATGAACTCCGCCGCCGATTCAAAGCACTCCGGTTTGCGCGGGGCCAACACCAAGAGCGCTTTACGGTATTCCCCTTGCAGCGTGCCGAAGGCAATCAAAGCGAGAGGTTCTTCGGTCGCGACGACGCTGCCTGCGACAATGATGGGCGAGCGTCCACGGCGTTGGGCTTCCGCAGCAAGCCAGTTTGAGATTGGCGTTGCCGGCGGAAGTTCCAAATCGTATTTCAGATTACCGCTGACCCGCACGCGGTCAGCCGGAGCGCCGAGAGCGCGAATTCGCTCCGCATCCTTTTCGCTCTGCATAAGAAAAGCAGAGGCGTTCGCAAGCGCGCTCCGGAGAAATGGCCGCAGGAAAGATCCGAAGACGCCGAGAAATCGTTGATAACGAGCGAACGAACGGTCCGAAATGCGTCCACTAACAAACACGACCGGAACATCGCGCCGCCGCGTCTCATGGAGGAAATTGGGCCAGATTTCCGTCTCGAGAACGATGACGATCGAGGGTCGAACCGCCTGCAATACGCTGCGAACGCAAAACGCCCAATCCAAAGGAAAATAGAAAATCGCATCGGCAAATGGGATACGCTCGCGAGCAAGCGCTTGGCCTGTCAAAGTGGTTGTTGAAACGACGACCGGCCGGTCTGGATAGGCTTGCTTCAATCGCCGGGCAAGCGTGACGCCGGAAAGCGTTTCACCAACGGAAACGGCATGAATCCAGATGGCGCCGGGGCGGTTTTCAGGGAGTTTGTTCAGCGTCGGGAACGAAAAACCGAGTCGCTGGCCAAGATTCGAAAAATATTTGCCGCGGCGCAACCCCTGCACCAACCAGTAGGGTGTAAGCAGGAGGGCGGCAAAGCCCATGAGCAGGCTGTAGATAAAATACACTAAACGTAGCTCCGGTCTCTCGTCCGCACCGCCGCGAGCAGGCGGTGCGCGGTGCGGGCAACCTTGCACTTCCCCCAGGAATCGAAGGCGTCGAGATGAGAAAGGACTATTATAACCCGATGCGAAATCTAGCCATCATAGTTCCCTTTCTTGCGGCCGCACTTTTTTCCGATGGCCGGGCAACCCAGCAACCGGCGGCCACGCTGAAGGCGGCAGCGCTCGAATCGCATGAGGGCGTGACCATCTCCGCACAACCGTGGACGGATGCGGCCAACTACAAAGCGAAATTCCCAAAGAAGTCGCCACTTGCCGCGGGGATTGTGGCCATTGACACGATCATCCGCAACGATTCGGACGACAGCATGAAGGTTGATCTCGAGCAAATCCGGTTGAACGTCACAGTGTCCGAGGACAACCGTCAGGCGCTGCGCTCTCTGACGGCCGACGACGTCGCCGACGTGGCCACCGAGTCGAAGAAAAAGGACCCGTCGGCAACGCGTAGATCTCCGATTCCGATACCTACCGGTCCAAAAGTGGGCCGCGATAAACACTGGACGGAAATGCAAAAGGCTGCGTCCGAGGCCGCGATCGGCAGCAGCATCGTTGCGCCTCATCGCTTCGTGCAAGGACTGCTCTACTTCGATCTGCAGGGACAGCTCGATCTGCTAAACACAGCGCATCTCTACGTCCCGGACGTTCGCGCGTTGGAGAAGAATCACCCGCTCGTGTATTTCGAGATTGACCTGAGCAGGCAAGGCGAACGCTGAGCTCAAATCGCGATTCTCCGCCAGAGATTTCTGCCCAAATGCTGAAGAAAAATGCGTTAATTTGCGCGCATTCGCTCACTCGGCTACCATCACAAGGCATCGCATATTCGACCACAGCAGGCAAATGTTGAATCTCCTCGACGAACTGAATCCGGAACAGCGCCTGGCGGCAGAAACAGTAGAAGGTCCCGTGCTGATTCTTGCTGGAGCAGGAACGGGCAAGACGCGCGCGATCACCTTCCGCATGGCCAACTTGATTTCCAAGGGCGCGCCCGCCGAATCGATCCTCGCCGTGACCTTCACGAACAAGGCTGCGGAGGAGATGCGCACGCGCGTCTCTGATCTTTTGCTGCGCTCGGGCGTGCCGCCCGCGCAGCCCTGGCTTTCGACGTTTCACTCTCTGTGCGCGCGGCTCTTGCGGCGAGAAGCGGCGAGCGCGGGTTTGCCGCGAGATTTCGCGATTTACGATGATGACGACCAGCTCGCCGCGGTCAAGCTCGCGATGAGCAAGCTGGCGATTGACGACGACAGCCTTACGCCGCGAAATATCCTGAGCAGCATCAGTTACGCGAAGAACCATGGAAAGACGCCGGAGATGATGCGCGGCGAGGCCATCGGGCAGGACGGCAGGCGCACCGCGGATGTTTTCTCGGCGTATGAAAAGCTCCTGCATCAGAGCAATGCTCTGGATTTTGACGATCTTCTACTGCGGTCGGTACGCTTGCTTCGAGAAGCGCCAGCGGTCCGCGAAAAGTGGCAAGCTCGTTTTCAATACATCCACGTCGATGAGTATCAGGACACCAACCGCGTGCAGTACGATTTGCTGCGGCTGCTGACCGGGCCCAAACACAATTTGTGTGTCGTCGGCGATGAAGACCAGTCGATCTACCGGTGGCGGGGCGCGGATGTCTCGATTTTGCTGAGTTTTTCCCGGGACTTCCCAGGCGCGCGAGTCGTAAAGCTGGAGCGCAACTACCGGTCCACGCAGAACATTTTGGATGCGGCGGGGGCCGTAGTTGCGAACAATCCGGAACGTCTCGGCAAGTCGTTGAGCGCCACAAAGGGCACGGGCGCGAACCTCCGCTACTTCGAAGCGCGCGATGCCCAGGCCGAGGCGGAGTTTGTCGCGGGAGAGCTGGAAGGCATTTTGAACGACGACTCCGCGCAAACCTGCGCCGTCGAGTACAGAACTAATTTTCAGTCGCGGGCGTTCGAAGAGGTGTTTCGCCGCCGCGGGCTGCGCTACAAACTGGTCGGAGGATTCAGCTTCTACAATCGAGCCGAAGTCAAAGACGCACTGGCTTACGTCCGGCTGGCCATGCACCCGGAAGATGATATTTCGCTGCTGCGTGTCTTGAATGTGCCTCCACGCGGCATCGGGAAAACCACCGTAGACTCTCTCCGCGAGACGGCGCGCGTGGACGGATCACCTCTCTGGGCGGCGATTGAAAAATTCGTATCCGCGGCAACGGCCGGCCGCGCCGTGACGCCCCTGCGCTCGTTTCAAGAATTGATCGGCAAGCTGAAAGAAGCTCTAGCCACGAAGGAGCCGGCCGAATTTCTTCGCATCGTCCTGGAAGAGAGCGGTTACATGGACATGCTCAAGGACCGCAACACTCCCGAGGATGTGGCGCGCCTCGAGAATCTGGAAGAACTGACGCGCGCAGTCGCCGAGAGCATGGAAGCAGGCGAATCGTTTACTGACTTTTTGGATGCCGCTGCGCTCGTGAGCGACGCGGATTCCTTCGAAGGCAAACCCGGTGTAACGCTGATTACGCTGCACAGCACCAAGGGCCTGGAGTTCGACCATGTCTTCTTGACGGGCATGGAAGAGGGCATCTGCCCGCATGGGCGCTCGTTGAACGAAGAAAAAGGGATTGAGGAAGAGCGGCGCCTGGTTTACGTCGGCATGACACGCGCGCGCACCTCGCTGACGCTGACACGAGCCGTCTATCGCCGCATCTTCGGCAACGAGCAACAGTTGCGCGCCTCTCTGCCCTCGCGCTTCCTCGCAGAGATTCCCAGCGAACTGGTGGAAACGGTTCGCGGCTCCATGGCGGAGATCGGCGAGAAGCGCCGTTACGAACCCGATCCAGAGTATTCCTACTCCGCGGATGAGTTTCTACGGCGCGTGCGCGGCAAACCGGAACCCACAGTGGCAGCACCCAAACCCGCCCGCAGCACAAGTTCGTTTGGCAGGCCCGCCATAAAACGCGGCGCCAATGCGGATCCCATGCTTGGCCGAAAGGTTCGCCATCCCAGCTACGGCGTGGGCACTATCGTCGGTGTGGAAGGCGACGAGGAAGACCGACGCGTCTCCGTAAGTTTTCCCGGCCGCGGCACCAAAAAATTCATCGAACGCTACGCTCAGCTCGAACCGGCCTAAACTCGTGTAAAGCTCACTTTAATAAATAGGAGCCGCTATGAACGTCCCTTCCGCACGCCCCGACAAATCGCCTCTTTCCCCATGTTCGCGCCGCACAGCCATAGCGTTGCTGCCCTTCGCTACCATCCTCGCACCGAGTTTTTCTCCCGCCGCCTCTCCTCAAGCCTCGACTATCGTAACGCTCGCCAAAATTCGCGAAGCTTGGGTCCAAGATCTTCGTACCAAACAGCTCGAACCTATCCTGAAGTTCTATGCACCAGACGCCGTCTTCCTGCAACCCACCGGCGAACGCATCACTGGGTCCGCCGCGCTCCGCACCCTTTTCCAAACCATAATGGCCACGTTTAACAGCGACCTCACCCTCAACAGCCAGAACCTCGAAACCTCGGGCGATCTCGCCTACGACAGCGGCGACTTTCAAGAAAGCCTGGCGACCATTGCCACCGGCGCTAAAATCACTTCCAAAGGCAGCTATATCATCATCTTCAGGCGCCAGCCGGACCGCAGTTGGCAAATTGTTCAGCACGTCTGGACCGGTACCCCGCCAGCTGGCACATGAGCCACCCATCGGCGATTTCGTCACTGCTGCTTTTTGAAGCGGACGCTTTTCGCGTAAGGCCAGAATCGACGACGGATGCGCTCCGCCCAACACAGAAACTCAACGCTTGACGTTCCATAGAATTTTTGGAGTCGCCTTGTACTCGAACAGGAGAGCACCATTTAAGGGTTGAAGCACACTTTGTTGCGAAACGTGGCATCTCAGGGTAAATTGAGCCAGGCATCTTCCCTGAACGGCGTATCCGGCAATTGCAGGCTTCCGGCTTGCCGGACGCGATCGGAGAGCATGGGTGGGATCACAGCTCCTGCGCTGCAAGAGTATCGACCAACTTCTGTCGGACTCAGAAAAACAGGAAACGCGATTAAAGAAATCCCTCGGATGGATCAGCCTGACCTCGCTCGGCATTGGCGCGGTGATAGGCTCCGGAATCTTCACGGTCATAGGCACCGCAATCGCCGGGCAAAAGATGCAAGCCAGTTCCATCCTGAACGCCCCTCTGCTGGAATACCTGATCTACCACTCGCCTTCATTTGGGCGGCCCGGCGCTGGTCCGGCAATTGCGCTTTCCTTTGTTTTGGTCGCCATCGTCTGCGGATTCGCCTCCGTGTGTTATGCGGAACTTGCGGCCATGATTCCGATCGCGGGCAGCGCGTATACCTACACCTATGCCACGATGGGCGAACTCGTCGCGTGGATTATCGGCTGGGACCTTATCCTCGAATATGCGGTCAGTAATATGGCCGTGAGCGTGGGATTTTCCGCGCACATGGTGGACCTGCTCGACTGGTTTGGCATCCATCCAAACCCGCGATGGATCGTCCCGGCCTATCTGCCGAGCGGTTTGTCCGATTTGCAAGGGAACATGCTTTACGGGCCCGGATGGCACTTCGGCTTCAATTGGCCCGCATTCATCATCGTGATGCTGCTCACCGTCATACTGGTCCGCGGAATTCGCGAATCCGCGGAAGCCAACAACGTCATGGTGTTCTTGAAAATCGTCGCCATTCTCGTCTTCATCACCTTCGCGATGCGCTTCATTCATCCCGCCAATTGGCATCCCTTCGCTCCGAACGGCTGGCCGGGCATCTTGACGGGCGGTTCAATCGTTTTCTTCACCTACATTGGATTTGATTCCGTCTCCACTGCAGCCGAGGAATGCAAGAATCCCCAGCGCGATTTGCCCATCGGCATTATCGCCACTCTCGTGATTTGTACGCTCCTCTATATCGGCGTGGTCGTTGTGCTGACGGGGCTTGTGCCCTACCAAACTCTCCTCGACGACGCCGCCCCCGTCGTCAACACAATGAAGAAACTACATTTCGGCGGCGTGCGTCTAGTTGTCTTAATCGGCGCGCTAATGGGCATGATCTCTTCGTTGCTGGTCTTCCAGCTCGGCCAAGCCCGAGTGTGGTTCGCCATGTCTCGCGATGGCCTCTTGCCGCGAATCTTTTCACGCGTGCACCCTAAGTTCTGCACACCAGATTTTTCCACCTGGATGGCAGGCTTCGTCGTCGGCATCCCTGCGGGATTGCTGGATATCGGGACGCTTGCGGATCTTTCTAACATCGGCACGCTCTTTGCATTCGCGCTGGTCGCGGCCGGTGTGCTTATCCTGCGTTACCGAGAGCCAGACCGGCACCGCGCCTTTCGTGCGCCTGGAGGGCCGTTGGCGCCGATCGTGACCATTCTGACGTGTATCCTGCTCATGGCCGGGCTGCCGATTACGAACTGGATTCGTTTCTTTGTCTGGATGGCCATCGGCCTCGTGATTTACTACAACTTTGGCCGGAAGCGCAGCACGCTTCGGGCAGCCAATGCGGGGCAGGGGTAGAGGAATCGAAGATGCGCCGGGAACTCCCTAGAAAAGCCTGGGTTCGAGCGTGCCCTTTGCTCGTGTTCGCGGCAATCTCCGTGTTCCTTCCGCAACCCTCCGCCGCTTGGGGGCGTAACGCGCACAAGCTGGTTGTTAACCAGGCGATCGATACTCTGCCACAGGACATCCGTGGTTTCTTCGAATCCTACCGCGGGATTCTCCTCCAGCATGTTATTGATCCGCTGGATGCCGTCGCCAAGACCCCCGCGGAGAAGCGCAATAATCATCTCTATCTTGATAAATACGGGCGCTTCCCCTTCGATGCTCTCCCGCGCAGCTACAAAGCGGCGGTGGCCAAATACGGAAAATCGAAGCTGGAAGCAAACGGTCTGCTGCCCTGGCAGATCGGCGTTTACAGCCAGAAGCTGACCGAGGACATGAAGACGGGCCGCTGGGACGAAGCAAAGCTGGACGCGGCGATACTTGCGAACTATGTGGCAGAGGCTCACGACCCTTTCAGCACCACGGAGAATTTTGACGGAAGGCTGACCGCCCAGGTTGGCGTCAACGAACGATTTGGCACGACTCTTATCGACCGTTACTCTTCCTTTTTCCCCATGCGGCCGAACGACGCCGCCTTCATCAACGATCCGACAGATCACGCTTTCGAAGTGTGCCTCGGCTCGCACAGTTGGATCGAGACAATACTCCTCGCGGATCGCAATGCCTACATCGCAGGAAAGTCTTATTCTTACAACGATGAATATTACGATCGCTTCTACAACCAGGCTGCCGCTATCTTGATACGGCAGCTGTCCGAAGCGTCCACCGATGTCGGCTCGTATTGGATGACAGCGTGGATTAACGCCGGTCGGCCGCAGTTGCCCCACTAACGCTCCGCGGATGAATTCGTCGCTTCTTCCAGCCCGGATCGCTTCCCTTCCTAAAGCGGAGTTACACTTGCACCTGGAAGGTTCAATTCAACCGGCAACCGTGTGCGCGCTGACGGCGCAACACAACATAGAGCTGACGGAAGACGAAGTCCGGCAGCGTTACACCTATCGCGACTTCACCGGCTTCATCGATGCATTCAAGTGGGTCACATCTTTTCTGCGAGAGCCTCGCGACTATGGACTCATCGCAACAGATCTAGGCGAGCATCTGTTGACCCAAGGCGTGGTCTACGCCGAGGTCACGCTTTCCATCGGCGTGATGCTGCTTCGCAAACAGCAGCCAGAGGCCAATTTCGAGGCCATCTTGCGAGCGACCGAGCCGTTCGAGAAACAGGGCCTTCGCCTAAACTGGGTTTTCGATGCTGCGCGGCAATTCGGAGCCGAGGCGGCCATGGACGTCGTGAGAGCTGCGAATCGTTGCCAGTCCAAAACGATTGTGGCGTTCGGCATCGGGGGCGACGAAATGAGCGTAGCCACGCAGGAATTTCGTCCCGTCTACGAACAAGCCGCGAACAATGGCCTTCATCTCTTGATGCACGCGGGGGAAGTCGGCGGCCCGGAGAAAATCCGCGAGGCTGTCGAGTTGCTGAACGTTGAGCGCATCGGACACGGCATCGCGGCTGCGCAGGATCCTGCGCTGATGGATTTGCTCGTTGACCGCCGTATCCCGCTGGAGGTTTGCCCGCAGAGCAATATCCGCACCGGCGCGCTGGCAAAACAATTGCGCCTGCCCGACGCAACTTTGGCAGAACATCCGTTGCCGCGACTATGGCGGCATGGTATCGCCATAGTCCTCTCCACCGACGATCCAGCAATGTTTCACACGACTTTGCGGGCCGAATACGAAAATGCGGCTCGGATGGGGCTAAACGAAACCGAACTGGTTCAGCTGGTGAATATGAGCTTCGAACACGCCTTCCTCTCCGAAAACGAGAAGCTCTCACTCAGAAAAGACCGCAATTACTGAGACTGCTTGTTGTGCGCCTCTCCGCCGGGCCGAGCGCTTTCGTCAATCGCCCTCTCACGCCGCCCGCAATGTTATACTTAGCCCATGAAAGCACACGTTTGGGTGATGCCAAAGCGCACGGTACTCGATCCTCAAGGACAAACGATTCAGCATGCGCTCTCCGGACTGGGCTATGCCTCCGTCAAAGATGTTCGACAGGGCAAATTCTTTGTACTCAATGTTGAAGGCTTAACCCGCGACGAAGCCCTGAAGCAGGTCGAGCTTATCTCGAAAGAAGTGCTGACCAATCCAGTCATCGAAGAATCCCGTTTCGAAATTGTGGAGTAAGCGCGGCTCGCGATTGCTCCGTCGCCATCGCAACTCCGTGCTAGTCTAGCCGAATAGCTTTTTCAGGAGAGCCCGCTCATGTGCGGAATTGTCGGTTACATCGGACCGAAGAAGGTAGTGCCTGTCATCATCGAAGGCCTGCGAAAACTCGAGTATCGCGGCTACGATTCCGCGGGCATCGCTGTTGTCACCAAGGACGGAAAACTGGAAATCCGCCGCGCCCCCGGAAAACTCCGCAACCTCGAAGAAGTGATTCACAAATCACCCATAGAAGGCACCTACGGCATCGGCCACACCCGCTGGGCCACGCACGGCCGCCCCACGGAAGAAAACGCTCACCCTCACCGTGACTGCACCGGCCAAATCGTCGTCGTCCACAACGGCATCATTGAAAACTATCTCGAGTTGAAGGAACAGCTCCAGCGCGAAGGCCACAAGTTCGTCACCGAGACAGACACAGAAGTCGTGGCGCATCTCGTTGAAAAAAATTCCCAAGGGGGCGCACCTCTGGAAGACGCCGTTCGCAAGTCTCTCAAGGAGCTTCGCGGCATCTATTCCCTGGTGTTTCTCTCATCCCGCGATCCGCACAAGATAGTAGCAGCGCGCATTGGTCCGCCCTCGGTCATCGGCCTGGGTGACGGCGAATATTTTGTCGCCAGCGACATCCCCGCTCTCCTTGAACACACTCGGCAGATTTTCTTTCTCGCGGATGGCGATATCGCCGTCCTCACGCAAAATGGCGTGCGCGTTATGGACCACGATGGCCGCCCAGTTGATCGACCCGCCCACCATGTGGCCTGGGATCCCATCATGGCCGAAAAGGGCGGCTACAAGCACTTCATGCAAAAGGAGATTTTCGAGCAGCCGCGCGCCGTGCGCGACACTCTGCTCGGCCGCATCTCGCAAGACACAGGAAAAATCTTCTTGGATGAGATGCACATCTCCGAACAACAGTTCCGCGAATTCCAGCAAGTGCGCATCGTCGCCTGTGGCACAAGCTGGCACGCTGCCCTTGCCGGCAAATTCATGATCGAACGGCTGGCCCGCATGCAGGTGGAAGTCGACTATGGCAGCGAATTCCGCTATCGCGACCCCATCCTGGATTCAAAAACGCTGACGGTCTGCATCAGCCAATCCGGCGAAACCGCGGACACTTTGGCGGCCCAGCGCGAAGCGAAACTCAAGGGTTCGCCGACTCTCGCCATTTGCAACGTGATGGGCTCGATGATTACCCGCGAGGCGGCGGGCACCGTCATCACCCACGCGGGCCCCGAAATCGGCGTGGCCTCCACAAAAGCTTTCACCGCACAACTGGCTGCGCTCTTGCTCCTTGCTTCTTACCTCGGACAGATTCGCGGAAAACTTGCCACCGGCGAGGCGGTCAAGCTAATGCAGGAATTCACGCGCATCCCTCACAAAATGGAAACGATTTTGCAAGCCGATCAGTCCGGATTTTACGAAAACCTCGCCCGCCAGTTTTTCCGCTACACGGATTTCCTCTACCTCGGCCGTGGCATTCATTATCCAATCGCTCTGGAAGGCGCGCTCAAGCTGAAGGAAATTTCTTACATCCACGCAGAAGGATATCCCGCCGGCGAAATGAAACACGGGCCGAACGCGCTCATCGATGAGAACCTGCCCGTAGTCGTGCTGGCAACACGGGACGACAGCGACCCGGAATCCGTCACCCGCTACGAAAAAAGTGTTTCCAACATCCAGGAAGTGAAAGCCCGCGACGGCATCGTCATCTCCATCGCCACCGAGAAGGACCATCTCGCTCGCGAAGCCTCCGACCATATTATCGAGCTGCCTCCGGCCCCGGAAATTCTGTCGCCACTGCTGGAGATTATCCCCTTGCAGCTCCTCGCCTACCACATCGCTGTACGCCGCGGCTGCGACGTCGACCAACCGAGAAACCTGGCGAAATCCGTGACGGTCGAGTAGCGGAAACAGTCTGCCGCCTGCCTCTCGCCGTAATCTTTTGCCGCAACACGCTCCGTGGATAGGCCCAAGCTCCTTTTTCCGCTAAAATAAAAACATGCGCCGCTTCTTCTGGCTTTTCTTGGGAGTCTCTGTTTTCTCATCTCTCCTTCTCTCGCCTATGGCCAACGCGCAAACGCCCCCACCGGCAACCGCGAATCTCCACGAAATTCGCACGGAAGGCCTGAAGACTCTTTCAGAAGCCCAAGTCACCACGCTCTCTCAGCTGGAAAAAGGCTCCCAGGTCGGGAAATCAGATCTACAAGCTGCCGCGGACCGCTTGCTCCAAACCGGTCTGTTCGCCAAAGTGAACTATACCTTCCAAACCCGCGGCGACGGCCTCACCGTAACCTTTCAATTGGAAGAATCCCCGCGCGTTCCCGTTTACTTCGACAACATTCCCTGGTTTTCCGACGGCGAGCTTGGCGACGCCATCCGCAAAAAAGTCCCATACTTCGACGGCACTCTTCCCGAAGCCGGCGCAGTCGTGGACCAGGTAAGCAACACGTTGAAGGAACTGCTGGCCTCGCACCAGCTAAATGTGACCGTTGAACACGAATTGCTCGCCAATCCTCTGGCTGAAGGCAACGTCCAGGCATTTCGCGTCGAGGGCGCCGCGTTCTACATCGCCAGTGTTGACTTCGGCGATCCTTCGCTCGCTTCTTCCCACGTCGTCCAGCAACAGCTGGCAGACGTGCAGGGGAAACCCTTTTCGCGCATGACCATTGATCTCTTTCTTTCAGAACAGTTGCGCCCTTTCTATCTCCAACAAGGCTTCTTGCGCGTGAAACTCGGCCCACCCGAGGTACGCTTGACAGGAAACCCCAATCAGAAGCTGCCCGAGCAGATTCCCGTTTTTGTCCCCATCGTAACCGGCCCCATCTATCGCTGGAAGGAAGTGCAATGGTCCGGCAATTCCGTTTTATCCTCCATCACTCTTTCCAATGAGATTGGACTCAAGGCGGGGGACGCTGCCAACGGCATGCAAATTGACGCGGGATGGGACCGCGCCCGGGAAGAATACGGACACCGCGGCTATCTCGATGTGAAGTTCGATCCAGTGGCCTCCTATGATGACCAGACTCACACCGTTGCCTACACCGTGTCCATAACCGAAGGAGTACAATACCACTACAACTCACTGGTTCTGACGGGACTTTCGCTGGCAGCCGAGCGGCGTCTGCATCAAATATGGCCCGCGGAAAACGGGACCGTTTTTGACAAGACTCAATTCGAACAGTTCCTCGCCAAGCTGCAGTCGCATCCGGCGGATGTCTTCGGCGATTTGCCAGTCCACTACGAAACCGTCGGCCATTGGCTGCGCACGGACGCGGACAAGCATCTGGTCGATGTCTTGCTCGACTTCAAATGAACTCGCGTTGCAACGCAGCAGGCAAACGAATTAAGGCACGCAGTGAGGTATACTCCTGAAAGAAATGAATACTCTTGTGCATATCAACGCATGGGAACAGCCGCAACTCTCGGCCGGGGAGAAAGAGTTGCGGTTGCAGAAGCAATTAGCCGAATTCCCTTCCGTGATCGTCGCACTTTCCGGAGGCGCCGACTCCGCCTACCTCGCCTGGGCCGCACATCACACGCTCGGCGAGCGCGCCTTGTCGGTGACGGCCCTCTCGCCGAGCTATTCGGCGCATGACCGCGCCGTCGTGGAGGAATTCGTCCGCCAGCTTGGCGTGCGCCACGAATTTATCGAAACGCGCGAAATGGAAAATCCCAAATATCGCGCGAACGCGGCGGATCGCTGTTATTTCTGCAAAGATGAGTTATTCACCGTCCTCGATGTGATGGCGCAGGAGCGCGGCTTCGCCGCAGTAGCCTACGGCGTCAACGCCGATGACACCTTGGATTTCCGCCCTGGCCACCGCGCGGCAACCGAACACCGCGTCCTGGCGCCCCTTCTCGATGCCCGATTGCACAAGGCGGAGATTCGTTTGCTCTCTCAGCGCGCCGGATTGCCTACCTGGGACCGCCCCGCCTCCGCATGCCTTGCTTCGCGCCTCCCCTACGGCACCGAAGTGACCCCCGAGAGGCTGGCTCTCGTAGAGCGCGGAGAAGCGGCCCTGCGCGAACTGGGCTTCCGCCAATTTCGCGTTCGCCTGCACGAAAAGCTCGCGCGGGTCGAAATCGCGCCGGAAGAAATGCCTCGCGCAATGTCGCCGGAAATGTCCGCCTCCATCGCTGCTCGTCTGAAGGCAGCAGGCTTCACGTATGTAGCGCTAGATCTCGAAGGTTATCGGCAAGGTTCGCTGAACGAAGGCCTCGCCCGCTAAGGCGAGACCGGACCCTGGGCCACCGGAACATATTCCCCCGTATTTGCGTATCTTCTTGTTAAGGAAGGGTAAAGGCGCGCCGAGGCTGGCGCTGGAGGAAGCATGAGGATGACGCGACACCACAAGCTGGCCGCACCCATCGCGTTGCTCAGCATCGTGGTGGCCCTTACGGGCTGCCAAATGGGCCCCTCGGTCTCCGGCAGCTTTGACCGCTCGCTCGATGTTTCTGGGCCTATTCGCCTCGAACTGAGCAATGTTTCCGGGGACGTTTCCGTCGTCGGCAGTGCTGACGGCAAGGTCCACGTGCACGGAGATGTGCGTGTCTCCGGATTCGGATTTGGCAATCCGCAAAAACGCCTGGATGACCTCGTCTCTAGCCCGCCCATCGAACTCAAAGGAGACACTCTTCGCGTCGGCAAAGAAACCACGCGCTTGCGCAATGTCTCCATCGCTTATGCCATCGAAGTGCCTCGGGATACCGAAGTCAATTCCGCGAGCGTTTCCGGCTCGCAGCTCGTTCGGAACGTGCGCGGACCAGTACAAGCAGCGTCCGTCTCCGGAACGGTCCGCGGCCAAGACATCGGCCGGGAAGTCAAGCTGTCCTCTACAAGCGGAAGCATCACTGCCGAAAATTGCGGTGATGATGTTCGCGCCACAAGCGTTTCCGGCAGCGTGACTGTCTTGAACGCCAAAGGAGATGTTTTAGCTCATTCTATTTCGGGGAATGTTGAAGTAAAGAATCCAGGTGGCCGCGTGGATGCCAACAGTTCCAGCGGATCCGTCGAGGTGCGTGACGCAGATGGCGACGTGAAGGCCCACGCCACAGCAGGCCGTGTGACCGTTCAGGGTAATCCAAGTGGAAATAGCTATTGGGATTTGAAGACCGTCTCCGGCTCCGTGGATATCGCTGTACCGTCCAGCGCCAGCTTTCATCTTTCCGCAGGCGCCGTCTCCGGCCAAATTCGCGCGCAAGTTCCGATCATGATTGAAGAGCAAGGCAAGCATTCATTGCGTGCGCACATGGGTGACGGCGGTGGCCGCGTGGAGATTCACACCGTCTCCGGCTCGATCGAAGTGCAAGGCGCGCAATAGCCGCATTTCCAGCCTCTGGCCCAGGGTTGTGCGGCTTCCGTATGCTCTCCTTCGGCAATTTTCCCGCAAACAGACTAGAATTCTACTTTATGAACTTCGGCTGGCAACGCTCGGCGTCTCCGCTCGCTCTCCTGGCAGTCCCGTTCATCTATTTCACTAGCGTTCCTGCTTCCGGGCAGCAACAAAACGCAAACCAGACCGCGCCCCCGCAAGGAACGAAATCCGCCGCCCCCAAACCGCCTCCCGCCACAAAAGCGTTGACTGAGACCCAGGAGCTGCAGCAAGCCATCGATCGCGCCGGCAATGACCGCGCCGCGCTCGTACACAATCTCGAAGAATTCCTGAAGGAATATCCTGACTCGCGCCAGCGTCCCCAAATCTATCGCGCGCTGGTCGAAGCGAGCTTGCAGCTGCGCGACTCCGCGCGCGCGACCGATTATGCCGAGCGCATCGTCGCTCTTACTCCTGAGGATATGTCCATGACCCTCCTCGCCATTCAGCTCTTGGAGCGCAATGGCGATGAAGCGGCCCTCCGCCGCGCTATCAACTATTCCACGCGCGTGCTGGAATTTATCGACCGCAGTTCGGCCGGGGAGAAATCTCCGAAAATCTCGAAAGAAGAATGGGAGGTCGAACAGAAACGCGACAGGGTAAACATCCTCTCGCTGCGCGGTAGACTCGCCTTCAAACTTCACGATACCGCCGCTGCCGAAAAAGACTTTAGGACGAGCATGGCGCTTTCGCCAAGCGCCGCAGCAGGCGAGAAACTTGGCGAAATTGCGGAGTTGAACAAGGATTTGCCCGGCGCCATCAAGGAATATGCAAGAGCCTTCGCGCTGGCGGACGCCTCGGCCGCTGGGGTCAACCGCCGCGAAATTCGCCAAAAGCTCGGCAATGTCTGGCGTCTCGCGCACGGTTCTGACCAAGGTCTTGGCGACTATCTCTTGAGCGCCTACGACGGCGTTGTTGCATCTTCAGATGCTCCGAAACCGAAACGAAACGCTAGCGCGAAAGAGCCCTACGATTTCACTCTGCGCAAAGCTCAGGACGGTTCTCCCTATCTGCTCTCCGAGCAGAAGGGAAAAATCGTCGTCGTGAACTTTTGGGCTACATGGTGCGGACCTTGCCGCGAGATGGAGCCCCATTTCGAGCGCGTAGCAGCGCAATTTCAAGGAATCGCGGACATCGTTTTTCTCGCCGCGGATTGCGACGAAGACGAAACTCTCGTGCCACCCTATCTTCAAGAAGAAAAACCCCGCACAACGGTGGTCTTTGCGGATGGCCTCGACCGCCTCCTGGCCGTCAACTCCTTCCCTACTGTCGTTGTTCTTGATCGGGCGGGTAAAATTGCCTATCGCGCGGAGGGATTCGATCCGGATGATGTAGAAACAGAACTAACCAACGCCGTCCGCCATGCGCTGGGCGCCCAAAAAGGAAATCCTCAGAATTCCGCTCAGGGTGCCAAATCAGAGTTGTAGTTAGCTACAAATTCCTCGAAATCATCGACTTCATCCATATTCCTGCCAACAAAACGGATCGTATGCGAATCCACTCGCTGCACCGATCGCAAATAGCTAAGCAGTTCCGCCGGCGTGTAATTCTTGAAGGTGATTTCCAGCGTCACTGGGGTCTTGATCACGTAAGGTGTGAAGTCGTGCAGCCGTGCCAGCGCCGACTTCACGCCTGCATAGATTTTGTCGCAGGAGGCCGCTGGTGTTAGCGTCTCCGCCGAATGAAAGCTGAGCGACTTTTTCGTTTCCACGATCTCGATATTTCCAAGACGCGACTTGATCTCTTCCATCGCTGCGTCATCGCCCGACGCAAAAATCACCGGCACTCCCTTCGCTCCCGCGTACGCCGCGTTGTACTCTCCTTCCGTCACGGCATTGCCATTCAAGGCCACGCGGGTATAATGCGCGCTCGAAAACGTGTGCGCGCGAACGCCCTTAGGATTTGTCGTCGAGGCGTGATAGCCGACGAAAAGGGCCGCGCTGAAGCTCGAATCCAGCCCGGCCATCATGCCTCCATGTCGCGGCCACGCACGCACGATCCGAACGTCCTTCGGAAACTCTTCGATCAGCAGGTTCTCGCCGTTTCCATGCGAGTCACTCACCACAATCTCACCTGCCCCCGCCTCTTTCGCAGCTCTCACTGCCGCCAGCGTCTCGTCGGTCATGAAATGGCGGAAGCGCTCGTATTCAAATCCACTTGGCAGCAGTTGGTCGGCGGTCACCACGCCGGCCACACCTTCCATGTCCACCGAAATGTACACCTTCAGCTTTTTCGCCGAGTCGGTAGCCGCTTGCGCACCTGCTCTTCGCTCCGCCGTTAGCCCGAGCAATAAGAAAGCCCCGACAATCAGTGAACCGGAAATAATGTTCGACCTGAAACGCTTCATGGACTACCTCGCCATCGTGTGCAGAAAAATAGGCGCCTCGCACGAAAGAGTCTACTTTTGTCCGGCCGCCGAAACCGAAGGAAAAGCCAGCGCCACTTCACTGGCCGCAACAATCGTGTTCACGTGGATTCGAATCGTATCGTCGATGCGACGCGCGTATCCCCCAGCCAATGTCGTCGCGACGGGAATGCCCCGCCGCCGCGCTTCTTCAAACACCTTCCGATCGCGAGTTTTCAGCCCGTTTTTGGTCAGCGACAATCCGCCGAGCTGGTCCTCGCAAAACGGATCAGCCCCGCCAACATAAAACAATATCTCCGGCTGGAATTCGTCCAAGGCCGCCTGGACCGCCGGAATCAATGCTCCAAGATATTCGTCGTCATCCACACGGTCCGCCATCTCCAAATCCACATCCGAGGGCGGCTTATAAGCGGGATAATTATTTTCCTGATGGATCGAAAGTGTGAAGACGGAATCATCGTCCGCGAAAATCGCCGCCGTTCCGTTCCCCTGGTGCACATCCGTATCAACAACAATGACCTTTCGAATCGCTCCATCCTTCTGCAGTCTTCGAATCGCTACGGCAACATCATGGACCGCGCAAAATCCCTCGCCGTGTCCCGGATAAGCGTGATGAAACCCGCCGCCCAAGTTGCACCCGAATCCATCTCGCAAAGCCGATTGCCCCGCCAAAATCGAGCCGCCCGCCGCAAGCCAGCACGCCTCCACTGCCTCCCGCGAATACGGAATCTCCAATTTCATAATCTCGCTAGCCGAAAGAGTCCCCGTCTTCAACTTATGCACCCACTCGGCGGTATGCACACGCAAAATATCTTCATCCGCCGCGGCGTCGGGCGTCAGAAAATCCTCCTGCGCAGCAACGCCTTCACGCACAAGCACCTGAGCAATCAAATGAAATTTCTGTGAAGGAAAAACGTGCTCGCCGAGGTTTAAGTCGTAGCCTTTGTGGTAGACCAGTTTAAAAGGAAGCATGAAATGCAACGCGGCAAATCTGTCGTAAGGGCACGGCATGCCGTGCCCCTCTTCGTAAACCCTGTCCGCTAGTTCTCGCGCTCCAAAATAAAATCCGGCAACGTCAGTAAAGCCCGCGCATACTCCGAATCCCCGCGCCCCTCCAGACAAGCCTTGGCACGCCGTGCATACTCATGCGCCAGATTCCGTGCCCGCTCCAGCGCCCCGGAATCCTGCACCAACGAAACTATCGTCTCCGCCCGCACCGAGTTAAACTCTTTCTCCTCCAGCACCCGCGCCACCAGCCCTCGCGCGTCGCGATGCCCATTATCCATCGCATAGATCAGTGGCAACGTAACTTTCCCCTCTTTCAAATCGCTCAACACAGGCTTCCCAAGCTGCTCGGTAGACGCCGTAAAATCCAAAAGATCATCCACGAGCTGAAACGCCAGCCCCGCATACCGCCCATAATCCGCAAGGGCCTCTTCCTCGACGCCTTCGAGTCCGCCCAGCACCGCTCCTAATCGAGCGCATCCGCTAAACAAACACGCCGTCTTATACGTCGCCAGCCGCAACGCGTCCTCTTCCGTGACATCAATCCGCCCGATTTTCGCCAGTTGAATCAGCTCGCCTTCCACCATCTTTTGCGTAAGATCGATCAAAACATCCAGAATGCGAAAATTTCTTTCCTCCAGCGCCATCTGAAACGACTGCATGTAAAGCCAATCCCCCGCCAAGACGCTGCGATGATTCCCCCATCGCGAATTCGCAGAAGGCCGCCCGCGCCTGGTGTCTGCGCTGTCGATGACATCGTCATGAATCAACGTGGCGCTATGCAGCAACTCCACGACGGCAGCCAGCCGAATCGCGCCCGGACTTCGCTGCCCAGCATAAGCATTGCAAAGCAACAACAACGCCGGCCGCAGCCGCTTCCCTCCGCCGCCGAGAAGATAGCTCGTAATTTCCGCTACCGGTTCGAACGCGCCAGCGCTCTGTCGCGCGAGCTCTTCCTCAACCAAAACCAAATCGTCCCGCACGAGATCAAAAATCTCTTTCGCAGTAAGCAGCGCGATAGCCTTCCTCCCCTGGCCTGCAATCATCTTTGGGACTCCGCAGCCGCGGACATGGACGGCTGGGACAGGTGGAAGAATCGCCGGAAATTCCCTGCTGTCCTGGCGGCGAACTCTTCCGCGGGTAAGTCTCTCACACTCGCGAGTATACGCGCTACTTCCGCCACATATGCAGGTTCGTTACGCTTCCCCCGGTACGGCTGCGGCGCAAGGTACGGAGAGTCCGTCTCAATCAAAATGTTCTCAAGCGGCAAAGCTTTCGCAACGTCCCGCAGATTCTGCGTTTTCGGATAAGTCGAATTCCCCGCAAAAGAAATCATAAAGCCCATCTCGAGGCCGCGCTTGGCGTCCGCCAACGTGCTTGTGAAACAATGCAAAATCCCGCCCAGTCCAGTGGGTCGCCAAACTTCCTCAATCAATCGCAAGCAATCCGCCCAAGCATCCCGGCAATGAATGATAATCGGCAATTTCGCGACGCGAGCCAGCGCCATCTGCTCGCGAAACACGTGCTCCTGCACATCCCGAGGCGAGTGATCGTAAAAATAATCCAACCCAATCTCGCCCCAAGCAATCACTTTCGGATGTTTCGCCAACCTCGCCAATTCATCCAGATGCGCCTGCGTCACCTCGCGCGCCTCATGCGGATGAATCCCCACAGTCGTGTAAATCCATTCGTGCGCCTCGGCAAAGGGGAGCGCCGCATCCAACTTCTCCGGTCCAGGCCCCGTGCCAATAGCCAGCAAGGTGGTTACGCCCGCCGCCCGAGCCCGCCCCAACATAGCCTCTCGATCCCCATCAAACTGGGAATCATCAATATGCGCATGTGAATCTATCAATTCCATTTTAGGTGGCACAGGCTTCAGCCTGTGCGCTTCCATCTCTCGAACACCGCGTCGGCTCTTTCTTTTCCTCTACTTCCTTTACCTCATTTACGTCCTCTACTTCCCTCTCTCCCTCTATTTCAACCTCGCCCCAATCTCCACATCCTCATCCGGAAACCCCGCCAACACCGGCCGCCCCTCCGGCCCAACCGATGCCGCCACGATCATCCCGTTCGACTCCACTCCACGCAATTTCCGTGGCGCAAGGTTCACAACGACCGCCACCTTCCTTCCGATCAATTTCTCCGGCTCGTAAAACTGCGCAATCCCCGCGCAGATCTGCCGAATCTCCGTCCCAATATCCACCGTGAGCTTCAACAATTTATCCGCACCCACAATGCGCTCGGCTGTTTTAATCTGCCCCACCCGCATCTCAACTTTTGCAAAATCCTCGATGCCGATTTTTTCCGCCGCCGCGGGTGCAGCCGCCGCAGCAGCCGCCGTCCCTGCGGCAGCAGGTACGCTCGCCGCCGGCATACTTGCCACCGCCGGTGAAGGTGCTTTCTGTTCTTCTTTTTCCATGGCTTCCATCCTCTCAATCGCTTCTGCTTTTTCTATGCGTGGAAATAATGCCTGCGATTTACCAAGCGCGGTGCCCGGCGTGAGTTGCCCCCAGGCCAATCCGTCCAGATCCACCGCTCCAAGCGCTACCGACTGTCCGAGCAGCGCCCAAACTTTCGCCGTACTCTCTGGCAAAACGGGATGCGCAAGCACAGTTACAACTCGCAACACTTCAGCCGTCGTCCAAAGCACCGCAGCGCGCCTCTTCCGATCGTCCTCCGACTCGCCAAGCGACCACGGCTTCTCCACCGTCAAATATTTGTCCGCTGCAGAAATCAGCGCCCAAATGACTTCCAGCCCCCTCGAGAACTCCAGCTTTTCGTAATGCTCCATCACTTCGCCGATCGCGGCCTCGGCCTCTTTAGCGAGTGCCGTGTCTTGCGGCTGGAGTGTGCCTGGCTTCGGTATCTTTCCGCCGCAATTCTTCTCAATCATCGCCGCCGTGCGGCTGGCAAGATTTCCCAGACCATTCGCCAAATCGCTGTTATACCGCTGCACCAGCGCGTCATAACTGAAATTCCCGTCCTGCCCAAAAACCGTCTCACGCAGCAAATAGTAGCGCAGCGCGTCCATCCCCAAAACATGCACAATCGGACGCGGCCGAACCACATTCCCCAGTGACTTGCTCATCTTCGCGCTGTCCATCAACAGCCATCCATGCGCCCAAATCTGCTTCGGAATCGGCAACCCCGCCGCCATCAAAAACGCCGGCCAATACACCGCATGAAACCGAATGATCTCTTTCCCCACCAGATGCAAATCCGCCGGCCAATAACCCGACTTCTCGTAGTTCGGTCCGCCCACCGCACTCAAATAAGCTGTCAACGCGTCAAACCAAACATAGAAAACGTGCGGCTCCTCGCCCGGCACTGGAATTCCCCAGCGAAGCGTCGTCCGCGTAATGCTCAAATCCCGCAATCCGCCCTCGACAAAACTCAAAACCTCGTTCCGCCGCGCTTCCGGCTGAATAAAATCCGGATGCTTGGCGTACCAATCCAGCAGCGGCTTCTGAAACGCCGACAGCTTGAAAAAGTAGTTCGGCTCGGTAACCGTCTCCGTGGGCCGCCCGCAATCCGGACAATTCTCCCCCGGCTTCACGTCCACATACGCGTTGTCGTAAATGCAGTACTGCCCTGTGTAATGCCCTGGATACGCGTAGCCATTTTCGCGGAATAATTTGAAAAGCCACTGCACCGTATGCGCATGCTTCAAATCGGTAGTACGAATAAACTCGTCGCCCTGCACTCCAAGCTCATCCCAAAGCGCCTTCCACTGCGCCGCCATCTTCGCCACAAACTCCGACTCCGGAATCCCAGCCTTCTTCGCGGACCGTTCCACGTTGACGCCATGCTCGTCGGTCCCCGTGGTCATCACCACGTCGAACCCACGCATCCGCTTGTACCGCCGGATCGTGTCGCACACAATCGTCGAATACGTATGCCCAATGTGCGGCAATCCGTTTGTGTAGTAAATCGGCGTCGTCAAATAATATTTTGGTTTTCCCGCAGCCATTCTTCTCCGTTCTATGCTCCAATGACCCGCTTCTTAGTTGTCGAATTTTCGTATATCGAATTTTCTATTTTCTGTGTTAAGAAAACCGCTCAACTTTTCTCGTAACTCCGCATCGCCGCCGCAATCACTCTCTGCAATGGCACATTTTTCTCCACCGCCAATTTCCTGCAATCCTCAAACTCCGGCGCCACATGCAAAATCCGCCCATTCACCCGCGATACTTTGATCCGCACGTCGCCAAAGTCCGTCGCCACGCTCACCCACTCCCTCGGCAACACTCGCCGTTGTGCTCGATACGTCCGTGCCCCAAAGGTAGTCGTCTCCGCAAAAATCAACGCCATCAGCGCATCCGTGTCCTGCGGTTTGCACAAGACTGTCAACAACGTCCCCGGCCGGTTCTTTTTCATTTGCACCGGCGTCGTATAAACGTCCAGCGCCCCTGCCCCCAGCGCCTTCTCCAGAAAGTACCCATAAATCTGCGGGTTCATGTCGTCCAGGTTCGCTTCGATCACAGCAATCTCTTCAGCAAACCCGAGTAGCACAGGCACTCCTACCTGTGCGTCTTTCTCTTCGCTCTTCGCCACCCCGGCTTCTTCCCCAACCATAATCCGCACAACATTCGGCTGCCCTTCCAGGTCCGCCGTCCCCGCCCCATACCCAATCGCCGAAACGCTCATCGCCGGCTGCGGCCCAAACCTATCGCAAAGCGTAGCCACAATCGCCGCCCCAGTAGGTGTCACCAACTCCTTTTGCACCCCATTGGAATAAGTCGGCTTGCCCTGCAACAAATTCGCCGTAGCCGGCGCCGGCACCGGAAGAACACCGTGGGCCATCTTCGCCGTCCCGCCCCCGACATTCAAAGCCGAGCAAGCGAATCGCTCAATGCCCAACGCATGAAACCCAATACACGCCCCAACAATATCCACAATCGCGTCCACCGCCCCAACTTCATGAAAATGAATCTTTTCCACCGGCACGTCGTGAACTCGCGCTTCCGCCTCGCCAAGCCTCCGAAAAATCGCCCCGGCTCGCTCCCGCACCACCGGCGCCAGCTGCGATTTCTCCAAAATCTCCAAGATCGCGCTCAGCGACCTGTGCTTTGACTGGTCCTCTGTCTTTACTTTCACATACGTCGCCGCCATCCCATTCTTCCAAACCTTCTCAGCCGTCAATTCCCACCCAGGAACCTGCAAACCCCTCAATTCCGTGCGCAAATGTTCCACCGCGCAGCCCGCGTCCACCAACGCGCCGAGCGTCATGTCCCCACTAATCCCGCTAAAGCAATCAAAATAAGCCAGTTTCATAAGAGCGCAGCCACCGCAGGAACACCTGTTGGATAAGTTCCGTTGGAGATGTTTCGATACTATCGGCGGCGTGGAAGAGTGTCAAACACCCACGTTCACGGCTCGAGGGGTTTCCTACCCACTGCCGAACTGGTTTTCAACTGACTTGAGCGAGCGCGCGGCCAAAACTTCCAAAGGCACGCCGAGCCGCCTGCAAACGCAAAAACAAGAGCTGCGAGGTCGCCCACACTTTCCGAAGTCACTTCGTCGGCTGAGGGAGAACCATAACGATTCCAGATGAACAAAGCAACGAGGAGACCGGCGAAGCCAAGCAGGGCGGCTATAATCAGCGAGAAGAAGATCGCCGCAATACGCCTTGTGGCTAATTTCTGCCTCATTGGCTGGGCCCTCAAGGAAAGGTGCGCAATCGGTAGCTTGGATTGGTGGTGGGTGAGGGTGCTGCCCCCTCCCGGCACGCTAATCTGGCGTTTACCAGGGCTTATAAGGCCCCGCCGCACGGCTGGTGCTACCCACCCGTTGGCAGAGTCCTATTAAGGGATCGCGATTCATAGCCGCCTCAGATTACCACGAAAACTCCGCGGCATCCTGCCAATCCTCTTTGTTAGCGGCCTTCACGCTCCGTCTGCCCGCTCTAACTCCCTTCCTTTCTGTTATATATAAGTAATACTTGACATTTATTTATCTTCATGGTACTATCCCTTATGTCTCGCGTGGCTGGTTTCTCGAAAAACCGCCGCGCCCTCTCTCGCGCCTCCCACCGCCCCGCATCCCCTTTGTTTGCCACTCTTACGAAAACGTCACGCGTAAGTCCTTTGTTTGCCACTCTTACAAAAAACACCGGGGGTGGGGGCAGGGTATACTCCCCTCGCCGCCCTCGCCGTTACCTTTTGACCCTATTCTACCGGTGCACTTATACTCACTTCTCTCTTTCCCACGAGGACTTGTGTACCTGACAATCAGAAATCGTCTTCGCGAAGCCCTGGTGCGCTATATCCAGGAGCACTATTCCATTTCCATCGATGTCGTTCTAGATCGCCCGCCCAAAATCGAAATGGGTGAAGCCGCCTCCCCCGTCTGCTTCGAGCTAGCCAAGCGCCTGAAGAAAGCTCCGCGCATCATTGCGCAAGAGATTGCCAATGGTTTAAGCAAGGTCGAAGGCATCGCCCGCGTGGAAGTCGCCGGCGCTGGCTACCTGAACGCCTACTTCGATCGCGTCGCCTTCTGGTCCGATCTCTCGCCATTCGCCACCCGCTACTCGCCACTTCTTTCACAAAAAAAATCCGGAAAAGTCATCGTCGAGCACACCAGCATCAACCCCAACAAAGCCGCGCACATCGGCCACGTCCGAAATGCCGTCCTGGGCGACACCATGGCGCGGGTGCTGCGCCACGCCGGCCATTCCGTCCAGGTGCAAAACTACATCGATAACACTGGCGTGCAGGTCGCGGACGTGGTGATCGGCTTCCTCGATATGGAACGCCGGACGCCCGTCAGCGTCAAGATGTTCGCGATGGAGCCGCAGTTCGATTATTACTGCTGGGATTTGTATGCCAAGGCCACGCACTTTTTTGAAGAGGACAAGGAGCGTGCGGCTACATTGCGCGGGCGAACGCTGAAAGCGATTGAAGAAGGCCGCGGCGAAGAAGCCGAGGTCGCGCAGGTTGTTGCAGACGCAATCGTCAGTCTGCATCTGCGAACGATGGCACGCCTGGGGATTTTCTACGAATTGCTGGCGCGCGAAAGCGAAATCTTGCACCTGAAATTTTGGGATACCGCGTTCGAGAAGCTGAAAGCCTCCGCCGCGATCCAACTCGCAACGAGCGGAAAAATGGCCGGCTGCTGGATTCTGCCGTGGAAAGAGGAGGTAAACGACGTAAAGGAGGTAGAGGAAGTAAAGGAAAAAACCCCCAGCTCTGGGACTGACCTCGCCACAAGCGTAAGAGTTAGCACCTCCACCTCTTCTTCCTTTACTTCCTCTTCCTCCTCTACCTCCTCTACCTCCTTAACCTCCTCCGCCGAGGAAGAGAATATCCAAGACAAAATCATCGTCCGCTCCAACGGGACCGTGACCTACGTTGGAAAAGATATTGCGTATCAACTTTGGAAATTTGGATTGCTCGGGAAGGATTTTCATTATCGGAAATGGCCGAACGTTCCTGAAGGCGAAACGGTTTGGGCCACTACCAGTGAAAAAAACGATCCTAACGCGCCACACTTTGGAGAACCCGCATCCATTGTTTACAACGTGATTGATGCCCGGCAGTCCTATTTGCAGGATGTCGTCGCAGAGGGGCTGCGACGCCTCGGCCACGCGAACGCAGCCGAACACTCCATTCACTTGTCATACGAGATTGTCGCTCTCACTCCACGATGCGCCGCAGAGATGGGCTATGAGCTGACGCCCGAAGAAGCGAAAAAACCGTACGTCGAAGTGAGCGGCCGCAAAGGGTTCGGCGTCAAAGCAGATGACCTGATCGACAAATTGGAAGCCGCCACATTGGCTGAAGTCCAGCAAAGGCATCCGCAAATGAGCGCGACCGAGCAGAAGCAGACCGCGCATGCGATTGCTGTCGGCGCGCTGCGGTTTTTTCTGCTGAAATTTACGCGCAACGCCATCATTGCGTTCGACTTCAAGGACGCGCTGAGTTTTGAAGGCGAGACCGGCCCGTACTGCCAATACGCGGTGGTGCGAATCCGCGGAATCCGCCGCAAAGGCGTTGAAGCCGGCGCGACGAACGTTGCCGTTAAGCCTGAGACCGCAGCCACGTTGTTTGGCGGTCCGGAAGGAAACGGCTTTTGGGAATTGTTACTGAGTGTGGGCTCTCTGGATCTTGCAATGGACGCGGCAATCGGCGCACAAGAACCTGCATTCGTTGCGAAGTACGCGTTCCAACTGGCGCAAGCCTTCAACAATTTCTACCACAAACATCACATCCTGACCGAATCTGACGAGCAGAAACGCGCATTCCTATTGCGCCTGACAGAACTGGTGGAGGCGCGGTTGGTGGAGACTCTGGAATTGTTGGGAATCGAAGCCCCCGAGAAAATGTAGGCACGATACATCGTGCCCTCCAGTCCAACCGACACGAAAAATGAGCCGATTAATACGACATCGCGAGATGTACCAGCGTGCGCAACGCAACGCCGGTCGGCCCTTTGGCCAGCCAAGACTTTGCGTCGTCGTTCCACGCCGTGCCGGCAATATCGAGATGCACCCATGGCGTGTCGCCGGCGAATTCGCGAATGAACCACGCGCCGGTGATCGAGCCGCCGCCTTTGCCGCTGCCGATATTCTGAATGTCCGCGACGGTGCCCTTGATGTACTCGCGGTACTCGTCGTCCATCGGCATTTGCCACATTTTTTCGCCGGCGGCTTTCGCGGACGCGAGCACTTTGTCGGTCCACGCCTGATCCGCGCCACCGAACACGCCAACGTTGATGCTCGCCAGCGCCACAACAATCGCGCCCGTCAGCGTCGCCGCATCGACGAGATGGGTCGCTCCAAGCTGCTTGGCGTAATGAACGCCGTCGGCGAGAATCAGCCGTCCCTCGGCGTCGGTGTTGAGCACCTCGATGGTCTTCCCAGACATGGCGGTTTGAATGTCTCCGGGCTTCTGGGCTTTGCCGCCGGGCATGTTTTCCGTGGATGGCACCACGCAAATCACCTTGACGTTCGGCTTCAGCGCCGCGAGCGCGCGCATCACGCCGATCATCGTGGCCCCGCCGGCCATGTCGTACTTCATTTTTTCCATACCCTCGGAAGGCTTGATAGAAATTCCGCCAGTGTCAAACGTCACCGCTTTTCCGACGAGGCCAAGCACCGGCGCGCCTGGCTTGGGGTTCGCCGGAGCGTACGTAATGACGATCATGCGGGGCGGCTCGGGTCCACCTTGTGCGACACTGAGCAGTGCGCCCATCTTCAGGTCGGCGATTTTCTTCTCGTCGAGAATCTCGACGGCCAGGCCCGCTAGCTTGGCCATGGCTTCGGCTTTTTCCGCGAGTATTTTGGGCGTCAGCTTGTTGGACGGCTCGTTGATCAGATCGCGCGCGAAGTTCTGCGATTCACCAATGACCCTCCCGCGCGCCAGCCCGCGTTCCCCAGCAGCCCGCTCGCTCTCCGAGAATCCGGCCAGCAATATAGAGTCGATCGACTTGTCGTTTTTCTTGTCGGTTTTGTATTTGTCAGATTCAAAGTCTGCGGCGATCGACCCTTCCGCAACGGCCTGCGCAGAATCTTCGGTGGCATTGCCTTCGCGAACGGCAAAAACAAGATTGTGTACGCCGCGCGATTTCAGATAGCGCAGCGCCGATCCGGAAATCTTGCGCAGCGCTGCCGCGTCAAACTTTTCGCGCTTCCCCGCCCCAACCAGCAGCAACCTTGCCGCTTTCAATCCTGCCGGCGCGTGAATGAGCGTCATCTCGAGAGTTTTGCCGGTCAACTCCCCGCTTTTCGCCAGTCTCTTGAGCAGCCCACTCGTAAGCTGATCCATCTCCGAGATGCGCCCTTGCACGGGGTCGCCGTTTTCAAAAACATACGTCACAAGCGCTTCAGTTTCTGTTGTTGCAAACGGCTGAGTTCCTATCGTGATTTGCATGGTTCCCTATCGCCTCCGGTTGTTGTACATAGCTTTTTCGGTTTCCCTGCGAGCTTCCTTGTCGCGCTCGTCCTGGCGGCGGTCCCACGACTTTTTGCCTTGTGCCAGTGCGATTTCGACCTTTGCACGGCCGTTACGAAAATAGATGCGCAGAGGAATGACGGTCAAGCCCTTGGACTGGGTACGCCCGGCGAGCTTGTAAATTTCGTTTTTGTGAAGGAGAAGTTTTCGGGAGCCGAGAGGCTCGTGGTTCCAGGGGCCGCCGGGTAAATACTGTGCAATGTGAGCGTTAACGAGCCAAGCGCCGCTCGGCTTGAAATCCACGTAGGCGTCGCGAATATTCGCTTTTCCTTCGCGAAGGGCTTTCACTTCGGTGCCGTGGAGGACCAAACCGGCTTCAAACCGGTCGAGCAGGTGGAAATTATAGGAGGCGGCGCGGTTCTGAGCAACAATCTGCTCACCAGTCTTACTGCCCTTCTCCGGTTTCTTCTCAGGCTTAGGCACAATCCCCAATCATAACCGGAGTGTTAAATATTGGCTACCGGCACGAAAATAACCCCATTATCGGAAATAGGACAGCCAACCTTACACGTATTGCCCGTGCTCTAAACCGGGTGTTAGACTAAAAAGGCTTCAAGCCTAGCCCCCGGAGAATTCATGCGGCGATGCAGTAGCGTCATTTTATGTATCGGAATGGGTTTGTTCGCAGCGGGCTGCCCAAAAGGCCAGACGGATTATAGCAAAGGGCGGAAGGCTGAGACGATCGAGGACTACGATGCGGCGCTGGAATTTTATCAGAAAGCGCTGAAGTCCGACCCCAACAACGCGGGATACAAAATCAGACTGAACCAGGCCCGCTTCGAAGCGGGAGAGATGCACGTCAAGCTGGGGCTGAAGCAGAGGGAAAACGGGGATCTGCAAGGCGCAGCAGCGCAATTCCAGCGGGCACAAATCGTTGATCCTTCAAGCGCGATCGCAGGTCAAGAACTGAAAAAAACGCTGGACCTGATCGCAGAGCAAACGCGCGCGGCGGACAATGCAAGGCCGCCCACAGAGAACGAGGCGCAGCAATACATGTCGGCGCCGCCGCAGCTCAAGCCACTCTCAAGCGTAGCAATCACCTTTAAATCGTCTGCCGACGCGAAAATAGTCTTCGACACAATCGGGAAGCTGGCGGGCCTGACGGTAATCTATGACCCGGACTTCCCTGCGCGGCGAATCTCGGTGGATCTGAACAACCTGACGCTGCAACAAGCCCTGGAAGTTGCTTCTTTTGAGAGCAAGGCGGCCTGGAAAGCGATAACGGAAAACATCATCCTGGTCTATCCAGATCAAGCGACGAAGCGGCGCGACTACGAAGAAGATGTGCTCAAGACGTTTTATCTGTCCAACACGGTGACGCCGCAGGACTTGACCGAAATCGTCACTGGGCTGCGGACATTGTTCGAATTGAAACACATCCAGCAGCTCAACTCGCAGAACGCCATCATCATCCGCGCCACGCCAGACGTGCTGACACTCATAGGCAAAGTGCTCAATGACGTTGACAAAGCCAAACCAGAAGTGGTGATTCAAGTGGAAGTGTTGGAGGCGCGCACGGATCGTCTGAGGAACCTGGGGGTTACGCCCGGGCAAAGCGCGTCTATTGCGATAAACCCGAATAGCACAACGACGACGGGAAGTACCACGACCTCATCGACAACGAACAACACCACGCTGAATACGCTGAGCCACCTGAACAGCAACGACTACCAGGTTACGCTCCCGAACTTTACAGCCAACGCGGTATTGACCGACACCTATACGAAGATTATTCAAAACCCGGAGATTCGGTCAGTGGATGGGCAGCAGGCGAAACTCAAAATCGGCGACCGCATCCCGATCGCAACAGGGAGCTTCCAAGCCGGCGTGGGTGTGGGCGCGGTAGGTTCGGCCGGGTTGGTGAATCCGCTGGTCAACACCCAGTTCCAGTATCAGGATGTGGGCGTGAATATTGATGTAACGCCGCGAGTGCACCCGAACCGCGAAGTCAGCTTGAAAACAAAAATCGAGGTGTCATCCGTCACGGGGACGTCGACCATCGGGGGAATCAGCCAGCCTATCATCAGCCAGCGCGTCGTCGAGCACGACATTCGTTTGAAGGATGGCGAAGCCTTTATTCTTGGCGGCCTCATCCAACGAACGGACTCGAGGCAATTGAACGGGTGGCCTGGATTCGCAAAGATTCCGGTGTTACGTTATTTATTTTCGAACGACAACATAGATCACCAAGAAGACGAAGTACTGATCGTGATGATTCCCCACATCGTGAGGCTACCCGATTGGACGATCGAGAATTTGCGCGGGATGTACTCGGGTACTGATGCGATATTTCAAGTGAAGCGCGAAAGCGATATCCGCACGCCTGCTACGGAACCACCGAAGCCCGCGACGCAGACTCCGGCTGTAGTGACGCCCGGGGCGTTGGCACCGGGCAGTGCCCCAACCCCGCCAGGTATAAATTCTCCGCAAGGGCAGCCTGGAAAGATGCGCTTCGAGCCTGGGGCCCTGTCGCTGAAAGTGGGCGAGACAAAGACAATCGCAGTCGTCGTGGAAAATGTGAATGACCTTTTCTCGATACCGATGCTACTGCAATACAATCCGGCGGTGATCAGCATTGAAGAGTTCCAGCATGCGATGACGGAAGGACAGCACGGAGGATTCCTCTCCGGAGGAACGCAGGAAATTGCCATCGTATCCAACGTCAATAAGGAAAAGGGCCAGGCGGTGATTTCCGCGACGCGGCAGCCGAATACGCTAGGCGTGAGCGGAAGTGGGACCTTGCTGGGGATTGTAATCAAGGGGATCGCGCCGGGCTCGTCCAATTTGTCGATTGTGCAGCAGAACGCCAAGGATTCGCAGCAGCGGCCCATTCCGTTGGTCACGAGCGAGGCGACGGTCCAGGTTCAGCCGTAATTCAAGCCAGAGGAAATGCATAATGGGCCTGCACAAGCTTCGTTCCAGCGGACGTTATGTACATGGGCGCTTTTCCAAAACGGCGGGAATGACGCTTCTGGAATTGATTATTGCCTGCTCGATCCTTCTGGTTTTGTCCTCCATGGCGCTGCCGATTTTCCGGTATACGGTGATACGGGATAAGGAAGCGGAACTCCGGTATGACTTGCGAACGATGAAAGACGCGATCGACCGGTACAAAGAGCTGGCCGATCAGCACAAGTTCCGGACAGAGGTGGGCAGCGATAACTATCCGCCGGATTTGGATACGCTGGTGAAAGGCGTGCAGCTGGGAGCAGGAGACGACAAAAGGCTGCGGTTTCTGCGCAAAGTTCCAGTCGACCCGATGACGGGCCGGGCGGACTGGGGACTGCGCGGAAGCGGCGACGATTGGGATTCGACAACCTGGGGCGGGAAGAATGTATTCGAGGTGTACTCGAAGTCGACGGGCACGGCGCTAGATGGGACAAAATATAGCGACTGGTAGCGCGGGCGAAGTTCCCGGCCGAACCTACTGGTGAGGTGTTGAGATGAATGGATTGAGACGGCGCACAAATAGCGCAGCTTCACACCGAAATCGCGGTGGGAATCCCTCCAGTGTCGGCTTTACGCTAGTCGAGCTGATGATCGTGATCGCGATTATTTTTATTCTGCTAGGGATGGCGGCCGGGCGCTACGAAATGACGATTCAGCGATCGCGGGAAGCGGTGATGAAGCACGATTTGCTGATCATGCGGGAAGCGATCGACAATTTTACGCTGGATAAGCAGGCGGCGCCGCAATCGCTGGACGACCTTCAACAGGCGGGCTATCTGCGGGAAGTTCCCATGGATCCCATGACGCGAGCAAAGGATTGGGATCCCGTGTTCGACAATATAGTGCTGAGTCCGGATCAGGTCACGACGGGGATAGTGGACGTGCATTCGCATTCGCCGCAAACGTCACGATTCGATGGGACCGCTTACAATACTTGGTAGGATTTCTTGGGGCGCTGGGTACTCCACCGATCATTCGGACGAGCGCGAGACTGGCCGGGTTGGCACACCAATCAGTTTGAACTCTTCAGCAGAGATTGAAGCGCCGCAATCGCGTCAGGATCGCCGGGGCTGAGTTGAAGAACTCGCTCGTACAGCTTGACCGCAAGGTCCGGCCTGCCGCTTTTTTGATAAATCGCAGCCAGATTGAATAGGGGCGTCGGATCGCTGGGATTAATCTTTGCTGCCAGATCGAATTGCAGGACGGCAGCGTCCGCATCTCCCGCCTGGAAAAGCAAGACACCTAAATCGCAGTATGCGTCGTCGTTGCCGGGAGCCAGGGAAATGGCACGTTCGTATTGGGCCTTGGCAGCCTCTATCTCACCCAGCGACTGAAGCGCAGTGCCATAGTTCGTTACAGTTTTCACGTCATCGGGCTTGAGTTGAAGCGCCTGCCGAAACATTTGGGACGCGTCTTTTGCTCTTCCCAGGTTCAGCTCGACATTTCCAAGACCGGCAAGCGCGGGCTCGTAGGACGGCTCCAAGGCGATTGCTCTGTTATATTCACCGCTCGCTTGCGCGAACTCTTTGCGTTCTTCCAAAACGGCACCCAGATTGTAATGCAGCTTCGCACTGCGAGGAGTAGCCTGCAAAGAATCTCCATAAAGACGTGCCGCGTCCCACCAGTCCGAGATTCGTGTCTCCAGTCGATAGACGCCCCACACCACCCATACGGCGATTAATCCGAGAACGAGCGGCCGCAAGCGCGCCCGCGATTCCACGCCGAGGACGACAATCATCAGGGCCAAGCCCGCCGATGCTACATAGGTATAGCGTTCGGCCATTCCCTGATAGATGAAGACTATGCCGCAGAACGGCAACAAGCCGATTCCCATCCATGCAAAAGCGATTGCTGATGTCGGACTCTTACGACGCACAACAATCAATAGAACACAGGCGAGAGCCAGGCACAGCCATGCGGCAAGCGCATGTCCGGACCATCCTGGCGGAGGCGTGTCCGTCGATCGTTCCACGCTCATGTGGATTGGAAGAAGCATCCAGCCGAGATACTTCCAGAAAAACAGGCCAAAGGAAGCCATCGTTCCTTTTGCTGTGACTCCGGTTGCGCCCGTAGCATGTCTCAACCGAAAGTAAAGCAGAATCGTTAGGACAGATACGCCGGAGAGCATCATGGCTGCTCTGCTCTTGATTTCATGCTTTGCGATGATGAGTAGAAGCGTGAAAGGAACAATCAGCACGCCCTCTTCATGGGAAAATAGTGCACAAAAAGCGGCCAGACAATAGCCAACAAGATATTTCAGCGCAGGCCGAGACAGATAAAGTTCTGCAAGCAACGTCCCAAGCAAGAGGAAACAGGCGACCAGACAGTACGGACGACCCGATATCCACGCAACCGCTTCCGAGTTAATCGGAAGAGCTATCCAAAGTAACGATGTAAGTGCCGAAGATAAAAAACAGATGCGTAGCCGCCCCAAAAGCAGAAAGAGAAACAGGGCACTCAGCCAATGCAAGAGCACATTCGTCAAATGAAATGCGGCTGGATTTAGTCCCCAAAGTTTTTCGTCGATGGCCAAGCTCAGCCAGAAGAGAGGACGATAGGAGTATCCTCCGCTCCCACGAAAGTCCGCAGCAAACGATACAGGAGATTGAAAATATTTCAGGCTTGCCGCTAGAGAAGCTAAAGACGGGTTCTGTACGATCTGAGGCGCATCGTCATAGGACGCAAAACCCGCAGTGACGGCATGAGCATAGAGCACAGCCGTCCAAAGAATACTGGCTAAGATATACGCGGCGATGGGACGACAGCGGCACCATTGGGCCACACGCATGTAGAGCCTGGTATTCATCACCTGTTCCATTGTAGGCCAGCGCTGATACAAGCAGAAAGTTCACCAGCCAGGGCTTCATGCTTTTCTTCCGGTTCGTTCGCAGAGAGCCAAAGAAAAGTATCTCTCACGTTCTCGGCTCATCGCGAGAGCCGATTCACAGATGGAGAGGCTTCCGAGAAACTGACTCGTATTGCCTGCCAGCATCGGGAATAGAGGATAGGCGATGACATGGGTGATGGTGGGACAGAAGACTGCAGCGAAGCTGCGCTGAGGGCCGTCTGCGAGACCTGGTCCCATCGCCGGAGACCGGCGGCACATCGACCAAGGGCCTCACGCGATATGGCACTTATCAGCGTTTGACCTGACTGCGGTTGCACAAGAGTGGCAAGTCGCGTACTATCAATGACGCGGGGTGGAGCAGCCTGGTAGCTCGTCGGGCTCATAACCCGAAGGTCGTCAGTTCAAATCTGACCCCCGCAACCATGGGCGCTTATGAGGAAAATCCTCTAAGCGCCCTTCTTATTTAGAGTTACGAGTTGAGCCGTAACATTTCTCAACCTCAGTTCGCAGCCGCCGACTTGTTCCCGTTCCCGAGTTGGGAACAGATTGGGAACAGATCACCATAGATCGCCCGTTCTACGGCTTGTGCTGCCTCGCGTTCTGATTCCATGGAAACGTGCGTGTAAACATTTGCTGTCATGTTGATCGTGGAATGTCCCAAGAGATTCTGCGCAAGCTTTAGGTTTCCCGTCTGGGCATTGATGAAGCTTGCCACCGAATGCCTGAACGCGTGAAAACCGGATGCACCTGACGGACGTGGGATACCAAGTCTGTCGAGAACCGGATACAGCACGTCTTTCCGAAGCACGTCCGGGTCAAACGGGAAGCCATCTTTCTTGCAAAAGACGAAGTCGTTGGGTTTCTTCCGTTCTGCAGCCTCGCGATGCCTTTTCAATGCCGAAACAAGTAAAGCACCAAGGTTAATCGTCCGAATGCTGCCCTTTGTCTTCGGCGCCATCAATTGCCCGCGCCAAAGACTCTGCTCTATCTGCATTTGTTCTTTCCCGAGATCAACATGTTTCCATTGTAGGCCGAGAATTTCCCCTGCCCGGACGCCGGTAAGAGCAAGCACTTGGAAGAACACGCCATAACGTTCCGGCGTATTTTCCAAGATTTGCTTCACTTGGTTCGGCGACCAAACAGGTTTCTCGACACGTTCAACAGTTGGCTTGTGGCGTTCGCGAATCGGAGACTTCTCAACTAAGTCGTTATCCATGGCCAGTGAGAAAATTCCCTGAAGCAACACAAGCAAATTCCGAGCAGTCTTTGAAGACAGACCGGACTTTAACTTGGTTTGCACGAAATTCTCGATCTGAAGTGGAATAACGTCTCGCAGCGGAGAGTCCCCGAATGCAGGAAGGATGTGCAGCTTCAATGCGGATTCGTAAGTCGCGCGTGTTGAAAGCTTCACTCTCTGGCGGTCCAGGTAAGGTCTCCAGTAATTCTCCACGAATCCTCGGATCGTCAAGGCACTGACTTCCGGGCGTACCGCTGAAGCTGACTGGATACGTTGCTCCAAGACCGCGCGAGCTGCCTTACGTCCAGACAGCCCGTAGAGTGTCTCCCTCCTGTGTTGCCATTTGCCACTCTGTGTTCGCACCCGGTAGCGAATCTTGAAAACAATCCCCTGCCGGGTCTGGATTGGTTCTGAAATGTAGCCCTGCTGATACGATTGACGAGTCACTGTTTATTCTCCTTTCGCTTTTGTGACCCGTCTTTGCTCCTCGCTTGGATATAGAGCATGCCTCCGTTACGGAAGATCGAGGCGACCGATTCCCCCAGAGCGCGAGCTTTTCTTGAAAAGAATTCTGTCTCGCGGGGCGAAAGCCTGAGAGGAAACAGCTTGCTGCGCTTGTGATCTTCCGATTTTCGAGGCCGTCCCATATCCACCGTAAATGTATATACATCTACGCAGCGAGTCAAACAGATCAGAAGACACCCGCCGGTCGACTGCAACACTTCGGAGGCATGGATCATTTCTCTAAACTCTCTAAACGCTCCAACACCCTCGACCATGAGAATCGCAGGTATTTCCCAAGGTGATAGGCTCCCAGCGCGTCTGCATGGCTATAGACCCAATTGCAGCTAACACACAAGCGCCCGGCTACTTCCTTAACTGTGAGAAAGTGGCACCCGTCGCGCTCTTTAGAAACGGCGGCTTCAGCCCTCCGATCGGTGAGCGGCAAATCAAAGACTTCAGTCGCGCGTTGCCGGGGCGGAGACGCTTCGGCTCCCTCCGGCGACGATTCAATTCCCCTCACCAATTCTGACGACGAGATCACTGCGAGGCGCAGGCCATGCACTCTTGGCGAGTCTGGGTTCCTACGCGGGTCGGATTGGGCATTGCGGACTTTCATCAGGTCCCATGGAAAATGGGATTGACATCATAGCGGGTCGCATGTATTCTGTCAATATGTGTCGATACAACTCTCCGGATTGTATTTGACACCGGGGAAAGCGAGTCTCCTATTGCCTGACAAGCCTGAAAAAAACGAGGGAAAGCCCCCGGACAAATCGGACAAAGCAAAGCAGCAACAGACTCTTTCCGTCCGAATCAGCGATGCGCTACGCCAGCGCCTGGACAGAGCCAAGAATCTCATGTCGTCCAAGACAGGCGAAAGCGTCTCCACTTCGGAGATTGCAAAACAATTTCTCGAATCGGCCCGCGAGGACCGCCTCGAAGTCGTGGACCTCATGTCGGAGCCGACCAAAGCGCTTCGAGAAATTCGCAGAAAGGGCGAGGCTCAGCATCTCCTGTCGAAGGCGGAGTGGGTGGTCCTTGCCCACTTTGTTCAACAGGGACTGGAAGCATTTTCGAGCGACACACCAAGTCACGTATCCCGCGGGTCTCTGATCGCCGTCCTCGATGCATTCTCGGCGGCCTACGATTTGCGCAAAGGTCAGTCCGCCTCGGATGAGTATTACCTGGGCAATCTTCCCTGGGACTGTCGTCCCTCGAAAGTAAGGGCCACCGAAGGCAGCGAGAAAGTCACGCCCGAAATCGTGCGTCGAACAGTGGCGGAAACACGCCGACAGTTCAGCAATCCGGCCACAAAGTGGGAACCACTACTAGCGGGGCGGAATCTTTATGCGCTTCTCGAAGATGATGGCCTCAAAGATGCCGACGCACTCAATCGTGCGCTCCGCCCTCATTGGCCGTCCCTTTGGCGACTCGCCGCACGGGGCCATTATCACCTTTCGAAGGAGCCCGTCCGCGACAAGGCCAAGGCCGTCGCGGAGAGTTTCTTTCAGGTAGCGATCCCGCCGATTAGCGAGGGCGGATTCACTCTGTCTTTTGCTCGTGGGGAGGGCAATGACTTCTCCGTGCTCCTCAGCTTCCCCGGCGCGAGAGCACCAATGTACCCACTGTCTGAGTATGCGGTCATGGCCGAGTTTCGGGCCATGCTAGTAACCCTCGACCCGGAAGGTTCGACGCAGCACTGGAAGGGCGAATACTTTTTTGGCTATCTCGGCGAGCATGGGAAAGAGGTCGAATTCTCGTTCCGCGCGCGCAGCAACGGAATCACGTTCACGTTTTCGGAGAAAGAGTGGAAGGCGGTGCGGGAGCTATTCCGCCGTGCCTGGGAAGTCCCCGCCGTGCGGGCGCTGTGGGACGGTTTGATCCTCGAATACGGTGAGCTATGAGGAGCGGTGCCTTCGGCACCGGGAGTTGGACTGACACGTCACCCCGTAACGGGTGCTGTATGGCAACCGAAGTTGCCATACGGGAACTTGCTGCAAACGCAGCAGCTAGCAAGTTTTCGCTCACTGTGGTCCGCTCACATCGATCTTTGGTTCCCGTATGGGAACTTGTTGATTCTGTTGGGCGTCAATTCGCGACCCCTTGCCTTCTATTTTGTCAGAACTAGGAAGTGAGGAATGCCGACACCACGGACCAAGTCCATCAGCACCAAAGTAACCGAAGAGGAGTACGCGCAGTTTGAAATCCTCGCGGGCGATCAAACCATCAGTGAGTGGGTGCGCGACGCTTTGTTGAAAGCAGCTAAGCCAAGTCCTGCCGAGCAAATCATCGTCGCGGAACTGCTGGCACTGCGGATGATCCTGATGAATATTCTGTTCACCATAGCCAATCGGGAGCCACTCACAAACACGGCTATGGACGAAATTATTAGACGGGCCGATGCCGGCAAGTTGGCGAAGGCCATGGAACGGCTGACAAGGGCAACTACGGAGCCACAGCAAGGCTGAGAGACAGACCAATCGGAGCATAGCAATGCGCACGAAATGGGACCGAGCAAAGAGCGTCGGAAAGCCGAGCATTCAGCCGGTCTACACCTACGCCTTAGTGCTCGTCTCCTTCATGGCAACTCTAGGAATCCAGGGCTTCCGCTACAAGCGGGTCTGGACACCCCTTCAACGACATTATTTTCCTGCCTATCTGGGCTCGCAGATGGCCGGGGTAGTGCGCGACAACGGTTGGTACACGCTGCTGCAAGTTCTTACACGGAAGGGAAGCCGGCTGGCGCTGGACAGTGACGTAGTGCCCGTAGTTACTGGAAGCGGGGAAAGCACCTTCACACCCACGAAGGAAGCCTTAAATCATGGCGCGCTGCGTCTTGAATCCCATCGCGGCTATTACAACAACGCCGAGATGCATGCCTACCTCGGCAACTTGATTTACCAGAACCAACCCCTCACGGGTCTCGCCCGGCCAGCTTTGTGGGCTGGGCTGATCCTGTTCTTCGCAGGCCTGTTGCCAGCGACCTATCTAGACCACAAACGTTCTTCTGCGCGGCGCTACGGGAGGAGACTGACGGGGCCGGACTTGATGAATGTGGCGCAGTTCAACCGCAGGAACCGCTTCCGTGGGACAGGTTTAGTGAACGAGCATCGCACGATGCTGAACTGGGTGTTGGGTCTTAAGAAGAAACTCGCCGTTCCGCTCAACAAAGACAATTCAAGCGTTTTGAGCACGGCAAAGGCATTGCCGCAAGAACCATTCCATACGGCGGCAGCGGTGGGAACAGATAAGACACTCCAGCCAAGCAGCACACCGCAGAGACAATCGCCTTTAGAGCCAGGCCACAATGGCGAGCGAGAACACGCCGTGAAGCCCACCGCGAGACGTTTTTTTGAGTAAACGCACATGCTTACCATTTCCAAGCCGCTCAGTGCAGGCCAAGCCCGTGCTTATCATCACGACGAGTTCAGCAATGCTCAGGAGAACTACTACAGCCAAGGCGACCAGATACGCGGCGAGTGGCACGGAAAGCTGGCCGAGAAATGGGGACTGCGTGGTGGAGTACAGGAGGAACAGTTTCGACGGCTCAGCGAGGGCCAGCATCCGACTACTGGAGAGCAGTTGGTTCGCTATCAGACGGCGCGGGAATTTGTGGATGAGCGTGGTAAAACGGTCAAGGCGATGGGGCACCGCGCAGGCTGGGACGCTACCTTCTCAGCACCCAAAAGCGTATCACTGACGGCGCTTGTGGGCGGCGACGAACGCGTGCAAGAGGCGCATCAAGCCAGCGTTGGAGTCGCCTTGGACGAGATGGAACGATATGTCCAGGCCCGGCTTGGAGGGAATCTTCCACCAGAAACAACGGGCAACTGGGTCGCCGCAAAATTCGAGCATGATAGCGCCAGACCTGTAAACGGATATGCAGCGCCTCAATTGCACACACATGTCGTTTTCTTCAATCTAACAGAGACTGAAAATGGCGAAACACGCCCGGTGCAACCGCAGGAACTTTATCGCACGCAGCAGTACGCCACTGCCGTGTACCGCTCGGAGCTGGCACACCATCTGCAAGAGTTGGGCTATGAGGTCGAACACGGAAAGAGCGGTCAACCAGAAATCAAGGGTTACAGCCGCGAGTATCTGGACGCTTCGAGCCCGCGCCGGAAACAGATCGAAGCCCACCTGGCTATGGAGAATCGGGGTGGCGCGGCGGCGGCGCAAATCGCAGCGCATCAAACGCGCGAGCCCAAGATCGAACTCTCACACGAAGAGATGCAGCGGCGGCACCAGGACATGGCATCGGACTTTGGCGATCAACCTAAGCGCGTGAAGGCGGAGGCCAAAGAAAGAGCATATGACGCTAGCCAAGATTCGAGAGAGCGGATTGCACACTCGGCTGTGACCTTCGCAAGAGAACGTAACTTTGAACGTGATGCAGTGGCCGGCGAGCGCGCCCTGCTGGCGGATGCGCTCCGGCGCTCCATGGGTGCAGCGACACTGGCCCAGGTGAGACCCGACTTCGAAGAGCGCATCAAGTCTGGTGAGTTCGTGGAAGTACAAAAGAAAGGCAGTTCGCCGGACCGGGCGTTTACGACAGCGGAGATGATCGGCTATGAGCGGGACACGATCAATACCATGCGAGCCGGACAAGACCAGCATCCCGCGCTGGCGACTTTTGGTACGCGCAGAACAGTCCGCGAAGCTCACGGGCATCTGAGCGATACCCAATGCCGTGCTGTGGATCAAATCCTGTCGAGTCGCGATCAGGTGACGGCGCTTGAAGGCGTCGCTGGCGCGGGCAAAACTACCTCTCTGGCAGCGATCCGCGAAGCCTCCGAGCAAGAGGGTTATATCGTCAAGGGGTTAGCGCCCACCTCTCGCGCAGCACAGAAATTGGGAGAAAGCGGAATCAGATCAACTACCTTGCAGAGACATCTTACGCAAAGCGATAAGGCACACGATGAACGGAGGCGTTTTTATGTCCTGGACGAATCGAGCCTAGCAAGCACCGGGCAAATGAACGAATTCCTCCACCGGCTTAAAAAGGATGACCGTGTATTGCTGGTTGGCGACACACGTCAGCACCAAGCCGTCGAAGCGGGCCGACCGTATCAGCAGTTGCAGGAAGCCGGAATCCAGACGGCGCGACTGGATGAGATCGTGCGACAGAAAGACCCGGAGCTCAAAGAGGTTGTGGAGAAACTCTCGCGAGGTCAAGTCAGAGAGGCGATGGAGAGACTAGATGCTGGCGGCCGCGTGCATGAAATCTTCGACCGCGACGAGCGTATCGCTGCAATCGCCCATGAATATATGAAGCAACCCAAAGGCACGCTTGTCGTGTCCCCCGACAACAAGTCGCGGGAGGCAATCAATGAAGCAATTCACTATGCGATGCAAGATACGAACCAAATACCGTACCTCGAATGCCGGATGAGGGTGTTGGTTGCACGGCAGGAGATCACTGGTGCGGACCGCCAGTGGGCCGCCCAATACGAACCAGGCAATGTAGTGCGGTACGCCAAGGGCAGCAAGATACTCGGCATTGCCTCCGGCGAGTACTCGCGGGTCGAAAGTGTTGATGAGAAACAAAACCACGTCACAGTCGAACGGGAAAATGGCCAGCGTCTGAGCTATGACCCTCGCCGTTTGCAAGGCGTGAGCCTGTACCGAGAGGTGGAGCGGGCGTTCAGTGAAGGTGACCGAGTACAGTTTACCGCCCCGAACCGCGACCAACATATCGCCAACCGCGAACTGGGCACCATCGAAAAACTCGACGAGAGTGGCAACCTCCGAATCCGCCTCGTCGCGGGCCGTGCAATCGCGTTCAACATTCGGGAGAATCCGCATCTCGATCACGGTTACGCGGTGACAAGCCACAGCAGCCAAGGGCAGACTGCTGACCGTGTGCTCATCCATGTAGACACCGGGCAGGGTGGAGAGAAACTCATCAATCGCCGACTGGCATACGTGGCGGTATCGCGCGGGCGCTACGACGCGCAAATCTACACCAACGATAAAACCGCTCTTGCCGAAGGGCTTGGCCGCGATGTTTCACACCAATCTGCGTTGGAGGCGGCACGCGCAGCAGAACCGCACGCCGGACAAAAGAGTGAGCCGCCATCCTCTCTCATTCAGGAGAGACAACGAACAATCGAACGAGATCTCAGCCCCGGCCGCTAGGCGCGCCAGTCGTTCCTGAGTATTCCTGATGGCCCATAACTGACGCGTGCGCCTGTGCGTCAGCCGCCCAACTTGGGGTGACGTGTCATACCACTCCCGGTGCGAAGCACCGCTCCCTGGCGCTCACCAGTAGCAGTTGATCGTCAAGTTTCAAGGGGAAAAACGAGCTCCTCTCCGGTTATAGACCGGCCGACACGGCGGTACCAAAGCAATAGCTCTTGTTTCTGATCCCTGGTCAGCTTGGCATCCACCACTGCCCACAGCAGCTCCAGTTTGGCCTCAACCCCAACCGAGCGGAGATAATCTACTAAGCTCGTCGGCAAGTCAGGCGTGAGACCCCTCATATAATTATCCCATTCCGACTCCGAAGCCAGAGAGAGCTGCTCAAGGTTTACCTCAGAGCCGGAGCCCTTCCCTTGATTCCACTCCTTAGCGAGCGCCTCTTTAATCTCTGGACTCAGCTCTCGGCCCTGTTCGAGAGAGTTGTTAAGAAGCTGCTCAGTCAAGGAAATCAGCAACCATTCAGTGCCTTCGTCTAGGTGTGGGGTTCCCGGTTCACCCACCAAAGCGAGGATTCTCTGTGTGACTTGCCGTTCTAGACCGCACTTCTGAATCAACTCGCGGAGCATAGAGTAAGTCCGTTGGAGACGTTCGTCCGAGAAGTTGCTGAGCCAGTATTCCTTAGCTCCAGACACGATCTGCTTCACAATTTCACGGCATCCTTGTTTGAAGAGAACCTTCTTTTTTTCGTCGAGGCCAACTCCAATTACATACCAGTAAGGCAGAAACCAGTCAGTGCTCAGCAACATAATCGTGCTATCTAGTTTACCTGCATTCATTGGGCCTTCTTTGATATCGGTTGGGTGGGAAGCGGGCGTGCTGCAAGTTTCCATGCCGCAGGAGGAATGGGACAGCCTTCCGCCATGGCCTGCTGAAGTAATGAGCGCAGCCTTCTCTGCCAACCTTCGACCTGGTGAATATGCCCTACATATGTTCCCGCACCTGGGAGGTTGGGATTGGGAACATTGTATGCCTGATTGAAAAGATTGAGAGGATCGTTTACGAGGTCGAGTATTCGACTATTTATTTGGTTCATCGCCTGGTAGATTTGCTTGAGGAGATCGTCACAGTTGTTTTTGTTGTTCTTGCAGGCTTCGTGCAAATAGTAAGCAAGCCCGCCACTGGCTGCGATACCCTGGAGTATATCGATAGTCACACCCACTGCGCCACCTACAGCGCAGCCAGGAGGCCCGCCGAGTGCACACCCGGCACCGGTCGCAACTGGAGTAGCTTCCTGGCGTCCGCTCAAGTCAATAAGGTTGGTTGGGCTTTGAGATACGTAGGTATAAAAGTCGACAGCGGCACCGAATTCAAGCGGGTCCTCGCTCAGGAACCTGCCAGCATAGGAATCATAGTATCTGGCGCGGTAGTAATACAGCCCAGTTTCCGAGTCCGATTCGCGCGCGGTGTACTGGAATGGATTCACGAGCGAACCGCTCGAAGCGGTTAGTTTGCCGAAGGAGTCGTACGTGTAAGTGTTGGCGATGGATCCGGCTGCATTGCTGAGCGAAGTGACCGAGCCGAGACCATCAGCATGGAAGTAGCTCGTCGTAGAGCTTCGCAACATCGCAAGCGGCTCATCGATGTTCTGCGTCTGAGCGTAACGCGCAACAACCGCGCCGCTGGAATTCGTCTCCTCAATCAAATTGTCGCCATCGTAAGCGAAAATGCTAGTCGTCGTTGGCGACATCTTCTCGATGCGGCGACCGAAGGGATCGTATTTGAAGCTAACCGTTCCACCGCTTCCCGGTAGCGTCACGCTGCTGAGGCGGTTTTCGAAGTCCCAGAAATATTGCGTTGTGCCGCTCGAGTTCACCTTCGTAGAGGTGTTCCCGTTGCTGTCGTACGTGTAGGTTGTGCTGGGCGTCGAAGTAAGTTCGTTCGACACGTTGACGCTATAGGGCGAAACGCCAAGCGAACTCAAGCGATTGCCAACCGCATCGTAGGTGTAACTCTCCGTGGTATTCGTGGCTTGCGTCACCTGCGTCAGCTCGTAAATCGGGTCATACGTGTAGTTCGAGGTGACGTTCGCATACTGATCCGTCTTCGCCGTGCGGTTCCCCGCGTTGTCCACCGTGTACGTGGCTCCGTCCAGTGTCGTCGAGCCGCTCTGGTGCAGCACGCTCAACAGTCGAGAGAGATTGTCGTACGCATAGACCGACTTCAGCCCGTTCGGGCGCGTCATCTGCGTGCGGCGGCTCAAAGCGTCATAGCTGAATCCGAAATTGCCACTGCCACTAAACGCTGTGGGCGGCGTCAGCGTTTGCAAGCGGTTCAGCGTGTCGTAAGCGTAGCTCGTCGAGCCATTCTCCGGATCGGTGAACCCGGTGCGATTCGACGCCGCGTCATAGGAATAGCTCGTCGTGAAGTTCCGCCCGGTCAAGAACGTGTATTGCGTGGTCGCTTGCGTGAGCCGCCCCATGTTGTCAAACGTGAATTGGTACGTGCCGGTGGGATCAGTCACCTGCGTCAGGCGCGAGTCGTTATCGTAGGTGTAATTCACCGCAGTGCTATCAGGATAACCCTTCTGCAGTAGACGGTTCAACTGATCGTAGGTGTAGGTGACGGTCTGGTTCTTGCGGTCAGTTTTTTGGATGAGATTTCCCACTGCGTCGTAATAGTAGTATTCAGATAGAGTTGAGGGGAACGTGGTTTTGGTCACCCTGCCAAAGGCATCATAAGCGAACGTCGTGGTGTGGTTGTTCGCGTCCTGGATGCTGGTCAGATTGTTTTCCGTATCGTAGCCGTACGTCGTGACGTTACCCGGGCTGGCTGCGTCGGTGACGCTCGTGAGCCGGTCTGCATCATCATACGCGTAGGTTGTCGTCTTCCCGTTCTGGTCGGTCACCGAAGTTCGCCGCCCGCGAATGTCGTAGGTGAAGGTGGTGGTGCCTGTGCTACCCGGATACGTGATGGTCTTCAGTCTGTCGCCCGCGTCATACGCAAAGGTCGTCTGGTTCTGGAGCGCATCGGTAACGGACGTGCGGTTGCCGTGCGTATCGTACGCATAGGTGGTGACGTTTTGCTGTGCGTCCGTGATGGTGTCGATTAAGCCAGTGGAATAGTACGTGAGCTTCGTCACGTTGTTCAGGGGATCGGTGATCTGCGTCAACTCACCCAACGAATTGTAAGCAAACTGGGTCACGCTCGCCGCCGTGCTGCCATTCGGTTTTGGAGTAGTGACCGTCAGCAGGTTTCCGTTAGCGTCGTATGTATTCGTCGTGACGTTGCCCATTGGATCGGTGGTTGTGAGCACTTCGCCAAAGGTGTTGTAAGTGTAGCTGGTCGTGGCGTAGGTGTCCGGCGCTATAGGCACGGAGACAGAGGTCACGTTGTTATTGGAATCGTATGTATAGGTAGTTTTGGCTCCGAGTTCATTTGTCCTCGTCAGAACATTGCCTCGGCTGTCGTAGGTTAGTTGGATTGTTCCACGCATCGTGCAACTGGAGCACCCCGACCCCGTCGAACTTACTGGCAGCCACTCCCCGCCTATCACTTCGGCGGCATAGCCCGTGGGATTGCCCAACGAGTCCGTTACGCTAACCGACGAGCTGAGTGTGAACCACGAGCCTTGGGCGGTAACATTGCCCACTGTAACGGAAACTGGCCCGCTTGATGCCCCCGATGGTACCGTGGCCACGATCTGCGTGTCGCTCCAACTGCTTACGATTCCGGCCGCCCCGTAAAAGGCAGCGACGCTGTTGCTCTGTGTGGGGCCAAAGCCGGTGCCTGTAAACGTTACGCTCGTACCGACTGGCCCAACGTTTTGAGAAATGCTCGTGACCGTGAGTGCTTCCAGCAGCGTGAACGAAACGGCGTTGCTTGTCACTCCATCGACTGTGATCGTGACGTTGCCGCTAGTCGCGTTCGATGGCACCTGAACTGTCACGCTCGTGTCGCTCCAGGATTGATTCCACGTCGCCACACTGTTGAAGTAAACGACGCTAGTACCCACGCTGGCTCCAAATCCTGAACCGTTCAGCGTCACGAAACTCAACGGCTGGGATGCGGGTGGCGAGAGACTGTTGATCGTCGGCTTAATCGTAGTAAACGAGACGATGGATGGGCTGGCGTTGGAACCTACCGTGACGACCACGGGGCCCGGTCCGGGCGGAGTTGTGGACGGCACTTGAGCCACAATCTGCGTATTGCTCCAGCTCGATACGGTCGTTGCAGATACACTATTGAAGGTGACCGTGCTGGTTCCCTGGGTGTTGCCGAAGTCAGATCCGGTGATCGTAACCGAAGTCCCGACTGGTCCTAGAACCGGCGATACGCCTGTGACAAAAGGAGTGGTGCCAACCGTGAGCGAAACGTTGTCAAACGTGGCCGTGGCAAGAGCCGTTGTACTTTGACTGGAAACCGCCAGGCCAATGTACACGTTCTGCGCCATCGTGATTGTCTGAGTGCTGCCCGTCTGAGTCCATGTAACCCCGTCAGGCGACCTATACGCGGCAAATGTGCTTCCGCTTCGAACTAGCTTCACCCAATAGGGTATCGATAAGCCTCCTTGGACGCTCCCTGAGATGCTCCCGCCCGAGGTTGACCGATAGTCGAAAACCAAATACGAAGATGAATTGGAATAATACTCGCTCACCTCTTCATCGCCAGGGCTGAGAGTCTGGCGGATCATCACGCCTGCCTCTGCCGAGGACCCTGAGAGGCTCACGACTCGTGCAATGATCGTCCCGTCGCCGGGCAGCGGCTGATACACAAAATGCACGCTATCGCTTGTCGAGCCGGTGTAAAGACCTGATCCTGCTCCCTTCACCGTAAACACACCGCTCGCATACGAAGCACTTCCGGCTAAACCCACCTGTCCTACATCCTGATCCAGCCACGGAGTTGCTAGCGGTTGAGATGTTATCGTGAAGAAATACGGATTGCTGTCATTCATGCTCGGCGCTACCGAAACCACCATATATCCCGAGGTTGCTCCTGTTGGAACGGTGATGGCAATTGAAGTAGCGCTCCACGAGTTTATGGTAACCGGAGAATCATTGAGGAAGACGAAGCTGCCATTTTGCGTAGCTCCAAATCCGGTCCCGGTGATTAGAACCTGACTTCCGACCGATCCTGTTGTGGCGGAAATGCTCGTAATAGCCGGTGCGGGAGATGCGGTCGAAGTAATGGACACGTCGTCAAACGTGCCTGTGCCAAGAATCGTGGTGCTCCCACTGGTCACAGCCAAGCCGATGTACACGTTCTGCGCCATGGTAATCGTCTGGGTCGTCCCAAGCTGTATCCAGTAGTCCGAGCCGTCCGTTGACCAATAGGCGGAGAATGTGTTTCCGCTTCTCACAAGTTTTACCCAGTACGGTAGTGTGTGCCCCGCCTGACCTGCTGTGAGAGATGTTGACCCTCCTGTGCTAGCGCGATAACTGAAAATTGCGTATGTATTCGCGCCTGTGAAGCACGCACATGCATTCGTTGACCCCGCACTGAGAGTCTCCCGGATCATCACTCCGGCTGCTTCCCAGCTACCGGAATTGCCCTGCATGCTTATGACACGGGCTATGATCGTCCCATCGCCCGACCACGGCTGGTATGAGAACTGCATCGCGTCGCTCGTCAGCCCGTTGGAAATCCCTGTTCCAGCGCCTTTCACGGTATAGATTCCGCTGGAGTAGGTAGAACTCCCCGTTAAGCCCACCTGTCCAATATCTTGATTCAGCCAATATGTTGGAAGCGGTTGCGAAGTCACGATGAAATAAAAGGGGTTGCTGTTGTTCATGCTGGGGGCGACCGAAACCACCAAATCGCCCGTTGTCGCCCCTGTCGGAATGGTGATGAGGATTGACGTGCCGCTCCACGAGTTGATTGTCGTCGGAGCCCCGTTTAACAACACCACGCTGCCGTTCTGCGTGGTGCCAAAACCAGTCCCGGTAATGAGTACCTGACTGCCGACCGATCCAGTCGTGGCGGAGATGCTGGTGATGACCGGCGCTGGAGCGGAGGCCGAAGAGGTAGAAACATTGTCAAACGTAGCGGTTGCCAGAGCCGTGGTGCTCTCACTCGATACGGCCAGCCCCATATACACGTTCTGCGCCATCGTGATTGTCTGCGTGGTCCCAATCTGCACCCAGTTAATTCCATCCGGCGAACCGTATCCGCTGAAGCTGTTCCCGCTACGAACTACCTTCACCCAATACGGCAGGGTCAAACTTGGTTTGCTTGCAGATGCTGCGCTTCCACCAGTGCTCGTCCGATAACTGAATATCGCTGACGAAGACGCATTCCAAAAATAGGTGCATCCGCTAGTAGCACCCGGGCTGAGAGTCTCGCGGATCATCACGCCCGCCTGTGCCGATGATCCTTGCAGACTCACTACTCGCGCAATGATCGTCCCATCCCCCGAAAGCGTCTGATACACAAACTGCATCGTGTCGCTGGTCGAGCTATTAGAGATTCCTTGCCCAGCTCCTTTCACGGTGAACACGCCGCTCGCATCCGTCGCACTTCCGGCTAAACCCACCTGCCCGACATCCTGATTCACCCACGAAGTTGGCAGCGGTTGCGAAGTCACCTCGAACCCCACCGCGTTGCTGGCGTTCATGCTCGGAGCCACAGAAACCACCAAATAACCCGTCGCTGCACCTGTGGGAATTGTGACGGTTATCGAAGTGCCGCTCCACGAATTGATCGTTAGGGGGGCATCGTTCAGCAGCACCACGCTGCCGTTCTGCGTCGCTCCAAAACCCGTGCCGGTAATGACCACCTGACTGCCTACCGCTCCCGTCGTGGCTGACACCGATGTGATTACCGGTGCAGGCGAGGCAGTCGAATTGACTGACACGTTATCGAACGTGGCGGTGGCTAGGGCCGATGTGCTTTGACTCGACACCGCTAGGCCGATGTACACGCCCGACGCCATTGTGATCGTTTGCGTCGAACCTGTTTGTGTCCAGTTCACTCCATCCGTAGACCTGTAAGCACTGAATGAGTTCCCGCTCCGAATCAACTCCACCCAGTAGGGAAGCGAAAGACTCCCTTGGCCGGTGCCCGAGGTACTTCCGCCCGTGGTAGTTCGATAGTCGAATAGCAAATACGACGATGAATTCCAGAAAAATGTGTATCCGTCCGTAGCTCCAGCATTGAGAGTCTCGCGGATCATTACACCCGCTTGCGCCGAAGACCCCTGAAGGCTAACGACTCGGGCGACGATTGTTCCATTGCCCGAGAGCGACTGATACGCAAAGTTAATTGCGTCATTCGTCGTGCCGCTGTTAATGCCTAGCCCCGCTCCTTTCACGGTGAACTCGCCGTTCGCGTAGGTCGCACTCCCAGTCAGGCCGACAGAACCTATATCTCCGTCTGACCAGCCGGATGGCAGCGGCGTGACCGTGAAAGAACTGCTGCTCGTCGGATTGCCGTTCACCGTAACCGTAAATGGGCCTGTTGATGCTCCAGACGGAACAAAGGTGATGATGCTGGTATCGCTCCAACTCGCAACTACGGCAGTGGTTCCGTTTAATGAAATCGTGCTACTACCCTGTGTGGACCCAAAACCTATGCCCGCGATGGCAATTTCAGCCCCCACAACACCCGAGCTTGGCGACACACTCGTGATGCCCAGGCCCTCAACCACCGTGAAATTAATGCCATTGCTGGCCACGCCAGACGCTGAAACCACCACATTTCCCGTCGTTGCTTCCACCGGCACGGTGACAACTATGCTCGTCGCGCTCCAACTTGTCGGCGTCGCGTCGGTCCCGTTGAAGCTCACCGTTCCGGTGCCTTGGGTCGCGCCAAAATTTGTTCCCGTGATCGTCACAGAAGTTCCGACAACTCCAGAAGTCACTGACAGGCTGGTGATACTTGGTGCGGGAACAACGGTGAAGCTGACACCGTTGCTCGCTACTCCGGACACTGTTACGACTACATTGCCCGTTGTCGCGCCGGACGGAACCAAAACCTCGATGGTATCCGTGGTCCAGCTCGTCGGTGTCGCCGCTGTTCCACTGAAAGTCACCGTGCTTGTTCCTTGCGACGCGGCAAAGCCCGATCCCGCAATTGTCACCGAGGCTCCGACCGCGCCCACGGTAGGTGAAAGACTCGTGATGGTTTGTCCAGCAGCTTGAGGCGTTGACACGAACACGCACAAAATTGCGAGGAGAAGGACCGGCTTCCAATTAGGCACGCGCATAAAATCAGCCTCCGGGCACTACCATTCCGAGCCAAATCAAGCGAGGAACCATCCAAAGCGATCAGGGGTTGGAGTAAGTAACAGTGACGGCTTCGACGCCTGCAGCTTTCGACGAGGTAAGCCCGCGCGATTCACTATCGTAGGTGTGCGACTCGATAACTTTGCCGTTAGAGTCGGTCACGGATGTGATCCGCGACTGCGAATCGTAAGCAAACGTCAGAGTCGATGAATCCTGCTGAGTTACCTGGCTCAACCGACCTTGCGTGTCGTAGGAATAAGACAAAGAGATGCCGATGTCGGATGTAATGCCACTGGCCAGGAGTGTGAAAGAAGGGTTCGAATATGCAAAGTACAGATGCCGCGACGCTGGATCGGTGACAGTGGTGAGCCGCCCCGTTGAATCGTACGAAAGTTGTGTGGTATTGCCATTCCGGTCGATGATGGCGATTAGGTTCCCGCTCGTGTTGTCAAAGCGCCTTTGCTCCCCATTTTGAAAGGTGAGCGTCATGTAGGTGTTGCCTCCGGCCAGCGCGGCGTTGACATTGGCCGGGGCAACTGCGACCAGTCCTGCGCTACCGTATCCGAAAGCCCAGTAGCTGCCGTCGCCCCGCGCGTATCTCACGTAATGGTCGCTGCCGACGAATACGCGCTCTTCGTACGTCGAGCGCCAGTTGGCCCCGAACATGCCGATGGAAGACGCGATCTGACTAGGTGGCCACGCGCTATTCCACGTTCTGACCACACTTAATCCACCGCCAAGGCCAGGAACTCTTATGTCCGGTTGCACGATATAAGTATTTCCGGTGGCCAAATTGATGGGTTCGCCCGCCGCCGCAGCAGCAGCAGCAGCAGCAGCAGCGCAGGCAGCACAAGGTTCCTTTGGTGTGGGTGGTGGACAGTTCGCGGTCTGTATCAGACATGTGACTGACCACGTAAGGGCAGGCACGCAGTTATACTCCGCACCTGTGAGATTGTTCCCGTTCGTTCCGAAACCATAAATGCTGCTACTGCCGCCGACATGTAGAGCCGTGCAAGGTCCTGACTGGGCAAGAACATCCTTATCTAACGTAAAGGTTGCCAGCGCGAGTGCGCAAAGCACGAAAAGAATTCTGTTGGTCACGACTCACCTCCATGCACCGCGAAATATGCACTTCCAGTTAGATGCAGAAGGCGTACAGAGCACACCCCTCCCGCGTCTGCGAGAAAAAGTAGATTATCATTGACTAATGTCTGTTGCGGTTATCACTCCTGAAGTATCTTCTACTGCCTGTCAATGGTACCGCGATAAAAATCTGTGAATAACCTGTGAAAAAGGCGCGGCCTAAATGCGGCGCTCTAGGAAATGAAGCAATGCCTTGGTGACATTCGACATGTGACGTATTTGCCAGATAAGGTTAAATCAAAATCTGGGTCCGATCAGGGTCCATTAAGTCGTGCCAAAGACTTCATTAGAATATCAATGACGGGCTGTCAGCGCCGTTAAGTATCACTAAGTTCTAGCAAACTGCCACTCTGTCACTGCAGCGTCCTTGATGCGCAACTTCCCAGAAGCGGACTTCTCGCCCATGTTGCGGCATTCCTGTCCCGCAAGTGGCGCCTTAATCGCGAGTTCTTAGCTGTTAAGTTGCCCAAAGTTGCCCAACTGAGGGTCGGGATTAACCGAAAGCTTGCCCTGGCCGCAACAGAAAAGTAGCCGGTCGGGATTGCGGCCAGCCTGATTTCTTTTTTCCATCTCGCTTTGCTCTTCTGCAAGCTAGTGAAGGTTGCGTTCTGGTTCTGTCCGGGACGCGCTGCAACGAGTCCCCGTGAGCCAACGGTCCTGACGAGTACGTGCACGAGGTTGCCGAATTCGGGAACGCACATGGGCGAATGGAAGGTACAAGTCAGTTTCAAAGTCCGCCAAGACCTGCGCCGGGAACTGGAAGAGGCTGCTGTGCGGGAACGGAGGACACTTGGGAATTTCGGCAGACTTCTCATCGAGTGGGCTTTCGAACGACACAAAGAAGCTGGCGGCACCGAAAAATTGCTCCGCTTCAAGATTCGACGGAAAGGCAAATGAATGGAAACTTGGAACGCAGGCTGCATTTCTGTTTCTTGGTTGCTGCCCCGTTCATAGATACATTGGTTGGTTCAATTTCGATGCCGACGCGCATGTATGAGCAGGTAAGACTGACGAATGACGTAAGCAACAAATCTTTGGCAGGCTTCGCACTTAGGTAGGTGTTTGTCGAACTCAGCAGTCCAAGCCTTTTGCCTCCTATATCTTTTGCACCGCTTTGGTTCCTGCTTGAGCACTGACAGAGCCACCTTCAGACACTCACTGGCGTCATTATATGGCGAGTGGGAGCCATGGTCTACAATGCTTACAATGAATCCGGAATGTTCCATTCAAGGATTATTCAAACCAAGAAAATCTAGGTTACCACTAGCGCGTCATTTAGCAGCACCGCTGCCCCGAGAGCGAGAAGCGTTTCTTTTGCATCTACAGCGCCAAGGAACGAAACCCTCTACCCTTGCGAGGTATGTTCCAGTTCTAATTCAAATAATCCGGGCTCTCGGACTAACGAAGCTGCGCGACGTGGGACTTAATGAAGTCCTGCAGGCTGTGGACCGCCGGAGAAATAAGCGCGGGTTGCCAGCGTTCAGAACAGCGGTATTGCGTCGTGGAGGTCAATTCGTATGGCTCGCCACAAAATGGCTACATTTCCACGGTAGATTGAAGCTCCCACCACGCCCAAAGGACCCGTGGGCCCCCAAGCTAAACGCGTACGCGGACTTCATGCGATATCGCGGCCTCACACCCTTGACTATCGAGGGAAAATACATAAAAGCGATTCAATTCCTGCGATGGTTCTCTCGAAAGCGCAGAAGCTTTCATTCTCTTCGTCTCAAGGATGTTGACCAATATATGAGTCTCGAACGAGCGAGGGGCATGGCTCCCGGGACATCCGTCAGAACGGCAAGTGCGCTAAGGTCATTCTTCACGTATGCGGGGAGACGTCGTTGGTGCAGCCGACACTTAGGACTCGGCATAGAGAGACCGTGGATTCCTGGGCATCGCTGCATGCGTTCGGGACCCGATTGGAGCGAGATCCAGAAAGCGCTGCGGCACGTTCCGACTCGTCCCAATGAGGTTCGCACTCACGCTATTCTGTCTTTGCTCGCTGGATATGCGCTCCGTCCGAGTGAAGTCACACAGCTTCTCCTCACGGATGTAAATTGGAGGGATAAAATTCTGAGCGTGAGGAGGTCAAAGGGGGGCCGTTTCCAGCGATTTCCCATCCCGCTAGAGATTGGCGACGCGCTGTCGAATTACATTCTAAGAACTCGGCCCCAGGTTTTGAGCCCGAACCTTTTCGTAACCTTATACGCCCCTTTTCGACCCATACCTTCGAACACGATTTCGAAAATCATCAAAAGGTACCTCCAGCGGCTGGGAATAATGCATTCTTCTTGCGGCCCTCGTTCTGTACGTCATGCCTGTGCGAAATATCTTTTGGAAGCGGGGTCATCACTGAGAGAGGTGAGCGATTTTCTAGGCCATCTCCGTATTCGGTCAACGTCAACCTACGCCAAATGCGACATGAAATCCTTGCGAGCGGTAGCAGATTTTGACCTGAGCGGCTTGACATGAAGATTTTGAAGGCAATTGCGGTCTACGTCGAGCACAAGCGTGCGGGTGGTCTCTACTATCGTAAGACGGCGGACATCCTCTACAGCTTTTCTCGCCTGACTGGGAATGTGCAGCTTGCATGTATCACGAAACGCCGGATATCTGAATTTCTTAGCGGCGGACGAAAACGAACTGTGGGTAACTGGGTCCGCAAACGTCAAGCTCTGAACGCTTTCTTCAAATATTGGAAATACAGAGGTCAAATTGATGTTCTACGAATGCCTCAGCCCCGTCGTGCGGAACCGCCAAGGTTCACGCCATTCATTTATACTCGAACAGAGGTTCGTCAAATACTGAAGGCGACTGTGTTCAGCCAAAGAGGGCACTGCCCCACGTCTGTTGATGGCTTTACATTGAGGGCAGTGATTAAGTTTTTGTATGGAACGGGAGTTCTGATCGAAGAAATGCTAAATCTCCGTCGCAGTGATGTAGATTTGAGAGAGAACATGATTACTCTTCGGCGTCCGAACATCGGTACATCAAGGCGCATTCCGATTGGACCCCATGTGCAGAAGGTTCTAGAGGATTATCTAAACTCGTGCATTCGCAGGCGTAGTATCGACGATTGCTTCTTTCTAAATAGGCGAGGAGATGCGATTGGATACCTAGCCATATCACGAGACTTTCGAAGACTGCGCAGATACGCAAGGGTCACGAGACTCGATGGAGGACATCGCCAGCCCCGATTCAGTGACCTGCGGTTCACCTTTATTGTGCATCGACTAACATCGTGGTTTGAGAAAGGAGTGAACGTCGAACGTATGCTTCCACCTCTTGCAGAATTCTTGGGCGAAGTTGACCCGAGGTCGGTTTACAAATACCTTGCATTGACTCCGGCACACTTTCGCAACCAGCTTCGTTGTTTGAACCTAATAACACCATCGCCGAACAGCCTGGACGGGCGCGATCCTGTAGAGGAGGACTGAGTACCACTTACCTGATAAGTTGGTTGCGCGACGGATGAAATTGGCCGAAATCCATTTGAAACCGCCACTCTGCCACAGCATCGACCATAGGGTCGACACCGTCCGAACGGGTCTCAATTTCGGGCAGGCACGGATCGTCTCAAGGAGGCAAGACGCTGCGATGCCGTTGATGGCCCGTCATGGCCATCAACAACTTCCGTGACTTTCCTTAACCGTATACCCAAACGTCGCATATCCTGCCAGCCTCTTCCTGTACATGCGAACCAGCATGGGAACGGATACATCCGCGTAATCATAAACCTGGACTTCGCTCTTGCTCTCGTGGAGGCGATGCAAGCGGCCAACGTACTGTTGCAGCGTACCTTTCCACGAAATCGGGGTCACAAGGAAAAGCGTGTCCAGGCGAGAGTCGTCAAATCCCTCACCAAGGTAGCTTCCGGTAGCGAGAATTACCCTCGATTCATCAGGGGGAACGGCAGCCAAAGACTCAGCCAACTTCCTTCTCTGCTTTGCTCCCATTCCGCCCTTCATAACAAACGTGTGCGAACAAATTCCCTGCAAGCGTTCAGCCAGGTAATCGAGGTGTTCCGTCCGGCCTGTCAGAACAAGTGGTGAACGCCCTGCGGACAGGGTTTCCACTAAGTCTCGAAGGATCAGGTCGTTTCTTGATTGGTCAGAAAAAAGGGCGGCATAAATGTCTTGAATAGTTGTTTCGTTTTCTGGCCTGTTCCAAGCGAAACTGGTCAGCCTCGGGTACACCCTATGCTGAAATGGAGAAGAGTCCGCTGCCTTCCTCGCACTCAGATAAAAACGTGTCGGACCACACTGCATATAGATGATGGGGTGGTGGCCATCCTTTCGCATCGGCGTGGCTGTCAACCCCAGAACGTATTTTGCCTTTACTTCACGAAGGACGCGCTCAAAGGTGACCGCCGAAAGATGGTGACACTCATCCACAATCACGTGGCCATAGTCGGTGACGAAATCCTCGATTGCCCCTTTGTGCTGCAAACTTTGGATCACAGCAACATCGATTAAGCCCGTCTTCCTGTTTTTCCCTCCTCCGAATTGCCCGATATCCCCAATGGGCAACGCCAAGTACGCCGCTAGCCGCTCGCGCCATTGATCCATGAGCTGACGCCGATGCACGAGAATCAACGTGTTCACTGCTCTGGCAGTGATCAGACTCGCCGCAACAACAGTCTTTCCAAAAGCGGTTGGTGCACAGAGTACGCCGTTGTCGTGAACGAGGACTCCTGCAATAGCGTCTTTCTGCTCAGGCCGCAGCTCACCTTGGAAGCGAACGTCGATTCTCCTCCCCGCGGTTCGTTCGTCCTGGACTTCTATCTTCACCGAATGCGCCTTAAAGACATTGATCACGTCTTCTATGCACCCTCTTGGAAGGCCAAGGTGCTCGGGGAAGAGCTCACCACACGAAATAACCCGCGGCTTGCCGTATGTGGAGAGCCGCATCGCTTGAGCCCGGTAGAATTCAGGATTTTGGAAAGCGGCCACGCGAATCAGACGATCAACCATGGCGAGCGGTAGGTCTTTCTTCTCGACATAAACAAGGTTGCTCACCACCAGACGGACAATTGATGGCATCGGACCACTGATTGGTGTCTCCCTTCGTTTCCGGGATGGGCTCCAATGCCATGGGGCTTCGCCTTCGTCGCCATCAGCAAAACTAAAATGCACTCCGACCGGATTCCCTCCAGGGACTATCTCGCGAATTACGCTGGCGAGCCGTTCTATAGGGATTCTTTGGATCGACTCCAAGAATCGCCATTGATCAGCGCAAGGCTGAAACAGTTCATCCAAGAAAACTGTGTTCCCTCGGTCCCTGGGGCCTTTCTGCAACGGCAAGGCAATCAAATTTCCGAAGCCACCCTTGGGCATAGTGTCCTGGCTAGGGAAAAGCCGGTCGTATGAATCGAGACCTATTTGATGTCTCTTTTCCATGGTCCGCGTCAACAATGCACACCCGAGCCTTCGCGCGTCAATTCCCGATACCGGACGCTCAAAGAACATCCAAACGTGCGCACCATTTCCCGACCGCGAGCGCTCGACGGAAACAGGAACATGGAACTGCCTACAGGTTGCGACGAACGCTGCCGCATCGGCCATCCAGGATTTTTTGTCGAAATCCACCGCAACGAACCAGCAAGTCTCGTCCGGGAGGAGTGGATAAATACCGATCGTCTGTTTTCCAGTCAGATGATTCTTAATCACCTCATCCGTCAGCGGCTGCAGTATCCGCGTCTTGCGCCCGACTTTCTTTCGATCTTCCGGTTTCGCAGCATGGATGGCCCGCCAGTCCATGGCGCCCGCCGGCGAATAGCCAGACTTGCCGCCATTCCCTTCCCACCGAATGGCGAAAACATCTTCGCGTCCGCGAAACAGATTCCGAAAGAGCGCAATCTTTCTTTCTGGTGTGTAGACTTCGCTTGTCGCGATGAGTGCTGGCTTTGCGGCAGGGGTGGTTTGGGCAACGGCGTGATTGGGAAGAGAATGATCCATGCCAAGCATGGCCCGGAGACGGTCATTTTCCTGACGAAGCCTTTGACATTCCTCATGTGCCTCTTTCAAGCGCACTTGAATGTCGTCATGATCGGGCGTGCGGTCATTGGTTGCCATATGATCCCTAGTTGCGCGAACTGGACGGTCAGGAAGATCTTATCCGAGGAACGAAGCAGATGAGCACTGGGAACACATTGGGAACAGATTGGGAACAAACCACCGAAGAACACCCGTGAGATAGATGGAACAACGTATACGTAAGTCATTGAGAAGCAAAGACGGGCCTATTCGAAATTGGGCTCATAACCCGAAGGTCGTCAGTTCAAATCTGACCCCCGCAACCATTTCTAAAACCTGTCTCAAGATGGGTTTACGCGACCAGTGACGGGCGAATTGGAAGCCCCGATTTATAGCGCAATTCGCCCAACTCAAATCCCAAGCCGGCCCTCTCGCACCATTCCCTCCGATAAGCCTCGTCGCACCGCAGTTGCGCCGCGTAGAGGTCGATCAAGTTTTGCGAATGGCCTAGCCACAGTTTGCAAAACGAAAGCGGCGGAACGCGTGGTATCCGCCTTGTCTCCCCGCTTGGTGCAATACATCCAGGACATTGCGCGAGTCCAGAAGACGTCCCGCTCTCGTCGTGAATAGGTGCCCCTTTCTTCCTTTGATGAGCTTGGTACACGTTGCCCTGCTGCCCCGTTCTGTTTAACACACATGTCCTCTCAATCTTGATTGGTGGTGTTGGTCTCAGACACAACTTCGCGACGCGGCAGGTTCGCGTCCGCTTAACTGTTCCAGAATCCATATGGGAAGCGTTCCGGGTGATGGCCCGGAACAGCGTGAAAGCGAGATTACAGCTTCACACATTCGGACATCAGGCTCATCTCATCTGATTGCGTCGCGTCTCGGAAAAGTGCCAGCCACGGTCCAGACAGCCATTGTCGAAGATGTGAACGTAACCAATATTTCTCGAAACGTCACTTCCCACATGCGGACTTCTGGCCCAGAACAGTTTCCCAGTGCGCCTCGACTCAGACTGAAGCAGCTATCGCAATCGCCATATAGACGCCATCGGTAAACACTAGCCGACTTCCCATTACTATTTGGAGGAATCTCGTTTCGATTACTTCCGTGCTGCCGACAATCCATTCTCAAGTCCTCGAAACCGTTGTTCTGGCCATGCCCCCGCGATTGGGTTGATTAACCGGCTTGCTTTGCTCAATATACACTCCACGGCAGCGTCGACCAGGAGGTGAATTCCAATGATGAAGTCTGGACTCGCGTCTTGTGTACTCACGATGGCTGTCTTCGTAACTCAAGCTGCTCAGAACCAGCCGAACGCGGATGAAAACAATCCGGTCACACTGAAATACCTGGGGGCGGCGGGCTGGGAGATCACCGATGGAACGACCTGTATTCTGATCGATCCATATCTGTCGCGAATCAACGGCCCCCCGCCACCGGGTGGCCACCCTATGGCTGGGGACACTCGCCGGGCGTATGGATGGAGTGACGTTGCCTCGCCGGACGCGGCGGCAATTGATGCGCACATTCAACGAGCAGATTTCGTTCTCGTTACTCATACACATTACGACCACATTCTGGATGTTCCTCACATCGCCCTTAAAACTCGCGCGGCAGTGATCGGCACCGAAAGCACCGAAAATGTGATGCGCGCTTACGTTGTGCCGGAAGAGCAGCTAATTACGGTCCGGGGCGGGGAGGACTACCAGTTCGGTTCCTTTTCGCTCAAAGTCATTCCCAGCATTCACAGCGCTCTCGACCACAAGCGGTACTTCAGTTCCGCCACCGCACCATCTGGAATGAAAGCACCGTTGACCTTGGAACAAATCCACCCAGAGGGAGGCACGCTCGCTTACTTGATTCGTTTTCACGGTCATCAGATTCTCGCGTTTGGTGGGATGAACTACATAGAACGTGAGATTGTAGGACTAGAGCCGGACGTCGCATTGATCGGAGCCGGCGCTTCCCGAAAGGAAGTCTACGACTACAGCGGTCGCCTTATGCGTGGCCTACACTATCCTGCTATGGTCCTGCCGACTCATTGGGACAATTTTTTGGCGCCATATGGCGCCTCTCAGCAACCGAGTCTCGATGCCGTGCAGTCCTTTGTACAAGAGATCCGAGCTGTTTCGCCGAAGACAAAGATCATCGTCCCCAAATACTTCGAGGCCATTCCACTTGAAACGGTTGCAAAGTGAGTAGCCGAATGCTCGCTGTTGCAAGTCTCAGGGTTGGTCTATCTATCCGGCATATGGCTTAGTCGATAGATCCGACTCACGAGCCACTCTTCCACAATCAGATTAGTGGCCAAGCATCCGTCCGGAATCAGCGGAGCGTTGCGGGGTGCTCTTCAGAACGCTGTTTCGGGTAAGTGACCGGCACTTGTTCGCATAACAATGTCGGCTCGATTCTCCCCATACTGCGGCGACTACAGCCTCAACTTGGGCGGTGATGGCCACGGCTTTTTCGTGGACGCCGACGCCCGGGGACGCATCATTTCTTTGGCGGGGCTACCCTTTGCTTCCGAGCTGGGTCGATCCGAAGATCAGTGGCCGATTTGTGCGTCGAGGATCAATTTCAAAAGATGGCCAAATTGCCTTCTATTTTCGGCGGCTGATCCACGGTTTGCCATTTCTGTAATTGTCTTCGTGTCCTTTACTGGCGGATCGTTGTCTGTGCGATGCACGACTACCATATCCAGCGTTGGAATGATGAAAATGTAATGAGCCCCGTTTCCGCGTGCGGAATAGATTCCGGGAAGCGAGATTTCCGGGAAATGAACACCGCCGTAATCCACCCACCAGAGATACTCGTAGCCGCCCCGGTCCACTCCATTGGCCTTCACCATTTCGCTGGCGTGGCTGCTTTTTTCTACCCAGGCTTCCGGCACGACCTGTTTTCCGTTCCAGCGGCCATGACGCAGATAGAGCAATCCGAACCTTGCCATGTCACGCGCCGTAATCTCAAAATGATAAGCGGGGTGGATGGAGAGTGGACCGCCAAAATAGAAGACATCGCTCGGCCGAAAATCCTCCATGCCAATCGGCTTGGCGATACGCTCATAAAAAGCATCTCCGATCTTTGACTTCGTCTTCTTCTCAAAGATCGTCCCAAGGACATTAAAGTCCCAATTGTTGTAGTACCAGAACGTTCCTGGCGCGTGAGTTCCGCGAGCTGGCCCGTCCTTCACCATCGACTCGGTTTCAAAGTCCACAACGTGGTACACACCTGAACGCGCGCGCAGCAAGTCAACGATTCGCGCCTGTTTTTCTTCCTTGGTCAGCGGATCGGGCGAATCGTCAATTCCCAATTGCTCGAGGGTCTCGTTGATGTCAATCACGCCCTCGGAGGAATAGATTCCGTATACCGCGCTGAGCAGGCTCTTTCGCACCGAATACGAGTCAAGTTTTTGGTCGAAATCTCCCCACTCGTCGACAACTTCACCGCCCTGCACGATAATCACCGCGGAGGTGTGAATCGAATCGGTTTGGGCGTATTCACGCGCCGCAGCTAGTTTCTCCTTGGACCATCCGGCCTTCTCCAAGGAAGAGATTTGCCCCCACGACTTCCCAGGGAAACTGTCCTTCGCCTTAGTTTGAGCGGGGGCCGATTGCCCTCCTGCATCCGCAAGCAGAACCAACTGTGCACAAAGGCAAAGAAAGATCAGAAATCGAAATGGTGAACGCATAGCGTCGATTTATATCATCTGCGGTAGAACGTCACAAGTGATACAACCTTTGGACGCGGAGACGTTTCAAGCGACTCGACTCCTCATTGACACAGTTTTTGCTACAGTTCGTGACGGTACAAAGATGTCCGGTAACCCGACTGAGCAGGACTCGAATGGAGGAGAAGGCAGACGTTAAAGTGGGGTGTCCGGAAAAATGAGCGTCCGCCACGTGTGCGCGACGGGGCTATCGTTGTAGCCGATACCTGGGAAATCCTACTCCCGCCAGTGATAAGTAAACACTAGCCGACTTCTAGGGCGGATCTATGATGATCAGTCCTGGCATCAGTCGAACACGCCGATATTCGCTCCTCATTCGATGACCGCACTGCGGCTGTAGGAGCCGGTATAGTTCTTGCCGCCTTTGCCGCGCGCGCCAGGGATCACGAACTGGTTGTAGTTCTCAGGTGTACCGGCGTGATCGTGGTTTGTGGCCTGGTTATCGCGGTCGGTGTCCATGGGTTTTACGCCGAGAGTGGTATTGTCGCCGCTGAAGGTGGAGTACGCGGCCGCGGCCCAACGCCAGCCAATGTCCACACTCGCAACGTCACTGGCAAAAGTGCCGCACATCGTGACCGGCTCGACGTCAGCCGGTAGGCCCGCGGACGGCACGAGCCAAGGTATTCCCGTCAGGAAGGAATTGTCATCGAGATCCCACGGGATGGTCGTAAGCCAGACGTTATTGACAGCGTCGAAGGACGTGGACGCCACCGCGGCGTTCGGATCGATGGTGATTCTGGCGTCCGGCAGCGCCTGATTGACGGTAACCGTATTTCCGGCGGGGTCCGTGTACTGGAACTGCACGCTGGATTGGAAGAAGGTGACGTGGATGAGCTGCTTGGTGACATCACGAACCTTGAAAATGCTGTTGAACCACACATAGCTTCCCCCGGGTACGGCCACATTGCGGAAGTCCGACGCGATGCAGGCCTGCTGGCTCTGCAAGGCCGCGGTCACGATCAAATCCGCGGTGCCGCTGCCGGCGATCAGGTCCGCGCTCCCCGCAAAACTGGCGGTAAGCGTGCGTCCGTTGGGCTCCGCCGAAGTCACGGTGATAGTGCAACTCGCAACACCGGGCGTTGTGCTTGGCACCGGTGTACATACGCCATTGTTCGATAAGATGTCGCTGGCCACCGGCGAACTGACGGCGATAGGTGCGAGCACGCTCGGGTCAATCGGAATAACCATGTCCGGCGCAGTCAGGGTAACAGTGGCCGTTGTGGACTGACCCACCATGATGGAGAGTGGCGAGAAAGCCAGGGCAACGGAAGTTGGCTCGGGGACGACACTGAGCGTTCCATTGATGAAGCTGATCGCGTAGTTGGGCGAACTCAAGCCCGCGCACATAATCGGGTATGTCCCGACTGGGCTGTTCGGCACGGCAGTCGTCGTGCAACCTAGTAATCCCGCCAAGGCCGAACTGGTATCGCCATTAACGAAGCCACTGAAGTTCGCGGAAAACGCCGAGTAGTTTGCGCCATACCGGCGTGCCGCGTTGTTTGCTGCAATCGTCAAAAGCGCCTGCGGCACCGAGAATGTAACGGAACCTGCAGAGGCCTGGAAGGTTCCTTGGGCCGCGAAGTTTGCCGAGAGCGAATGAGGTCCTGCGTTCAAGACGCCGAGGCTGAAGACAGCCGAGCCGTTCGAAAGGGTCATGGAAAATGCGGTCCCGCCGTCCAGGCTGAGCGTCACGTTACCGCCCACCGTCCCGCCCGGAGAGCCAACGGAAACCGTCACGCTCACCGGAGTTCCATATGTCGAGTTGGCAGCACTGAGCATGATTGCGGTTGAAAAATTACCATTTACGAGCTGACTGACTGCGGAGGATGTGCTTGCACTCCAGTCCGCGTCACCGCTGTATTGCGCGGTGATTGTGTGCGTTCCCGCCGTCAGCGTGCTAATCGTAAACGCAGAAGAACCATCACTCGCAACCGGAACTGCTGGACCCAAGGCCGTGGCACCGTCCAGAAAGGTTACCGAGCCAGTTGGGGCTGGTACGCCGGGTGGCGGCGCAACGCCCGTCACTGACGAGCTAAACGTGACCAACTGACCAGCGGTGGACGGATTGGGGGAACCGTTTAGAGCGGTGGCTGTACCATTCTTGTTGACAACCTGTAGGACAGCAGACGAAGTGCTCGAAGTGTAGTTAGTGTCTCCGCTGTACTGCGCGGTGATCGAGTGCGTTCCAACGGTCAAAGCGCTGCTCAGGAACGTAGCCGTGGTGCCACCGGCAAGAGTGACCGCTGGACCCAGCGGCGTTGCGCCGTCCAGAAACGTCACCGTCCCGCTGGGGGTGGGGCTGCCAGAGGCCGTCAGGTTGGCGGCGAAGGTCACGTTCTGCCCAAACGTGGAGGGGTTAAGGGAACTGGACAAGGCAAGCGATGTCGGACTCTGGGCCACGGTCTGGGACTCAAACGCCGCGAAAGGCGAGAGGGAACTTACGCTGGCGCAAACGATATGAAGTACCGTGTCGTTGGATACGGTACGGTTCTGCCAGGCGCCGTTTTCAAAGTGCATCAAAACAACACTGGAAGGATTGCTGACGTTACCGTAAGGAATGCAGATCTGGATAGGCGCCGTGAATCCCGCGGTGGTGGAGAAATCATAGTAGACGGGTGGGTTGCCAAGCTGGAAGTTCGCAGGAGGGGCAGGGCCGGTGGTGGTGTCATCGAGCGTCACGCTCGTGAGTCCGTTCTGAGTAACTTGCGTGAAGGTTACCGTGATGGGACTGACGGAACCGGCCGGATCGCCCAGATTGACGGTGTTGCTCGTTGTGAGCGTGTTGGCCGTGGCGATTGGCTCGTACACCAGAGCATCGTTGCAGAAACCGACCGGAGGACAATTGTTCTCTAGGTAAAGCACGTGCGCTATATCCGAGGGATCCATTACCAAAGCCGTGGCTTGGGAAAGCAGCGAGAGCACATCCCTGTCCAGCGGTTCAATATTCCAGTTCAGGCCGTCAAGCCGTGCAAGGGCTACACCACCGTCCGTATTGCTGTGGTCGAAGCCGTAGACGATTCGAGGGGTGCCAAGCGGCGAAACCCCCAAGGACACCATCTGATAATCCCAGGGAAACGTAATGCAGCACGGAATGATCGAGGAATCTACCAGCTGCAGCGGCCAGGACCCAAAAGATTGTTTAGCGGCATAGACAACCCTGCTCGTGAGGGCGTTGATGTCTGTCCAGCCCCAATAACTGACACTGGGCACATCGTGTGCGTCGATTGCCAGGGAAACCCAGTACGCTCTGTCGCCGCTGATCACTTCAAAATTCCCGGAACTCCAGGGAATGGCGCCTGTTCCCCTGCGCGCATAAACCACCTCAGTAAACGTGGAACGGTTATCGGCCCAAACGACTTGAGGAGTACCTTGCGAGTCCACCGCGAGTGATAGGCCCGCCATTCCGCTGGATGGACCAATGATGGAATCGGTAGTCCAGACGCCATTGGTTTTCGACGCGTAGCCTATGCCGCTCGGGGAAATGGGGCCGTCTGCAACGTGTATGGTACCGCTCGTATCGATGGCCATCGAGCTGTAAAGTCCCGCCGCAAGCGGCACAGTTTCATGTACCCAGCCGACAACGCCGATTGTGGCATGACGCATCCCGCCCTGGCCGTCCTGATAGAAAATGTGCGGGTTTCCCTGAGGGTCGAGTGCGATGCTGATGGTGTAAGCGTACAAACTCGATCCCGGAGTTGGAGTCAATACGTCAACAGTTTGGGGGATAGGTGGTGTGAAGCCGCAAAGAACATGCGGAGGACAGCTAAGCACCAGCGGAAAAGCCTCGTACATCACTTCCGGGCCCCTCGCTCCACTGGGTTGGTCACCTATGTAGTAATAAGCAAAATATACGTTCTTGGAGTCGACCGCAATTGCCGCGCCTCTGCGAATCCCGATTCCATGATCCACGACAAAACCAGGCTGCGTGGTTCCGGCAGTTGCTTGTGCCGATGCTTTGCCCGGCAACAGCAGAAAGGTTGCTGCGGCAAGCAGGGCGGCAAGGACGATTCTCTTTGGCTGGGTCATGGCAATTCTCCTTAAAAACCTTCGCTACCCTATTAATCGTAAAAACCAGCCAAACTGGCTCACGCAACGGAATAATTTCTGGTGCGCACGCCGTCCCTGCCCCCGACAATTACCGAAGTCTCGGCGACCGGTTAACGACGAACCCGTGTGTGTTCCCCGCTGAATCAAAGAACATCCCGACCGCGTCACCCTGGGGATTGATTCCAAAGGCTAGCGTGCCCGCCGCTCCCGGGTAATCGATGGAGCTGAAGTGCCCACGGCTCAACACAAAACCGTGATAGTTGGAACTCTGGTCCAGGTAAAACCCCGCCGCCTCGCGCGAAGCGTTGATGCCCCAGGCCTCGGTGTGGATGCTGTTCGGATAATCGAAGGGCGTGAACTCGCCGTCGCTTGGGCGCAGCAGGTAGCCATGTGTATTTCCGGCCGTGTCTGTCCAGAGACCCGCGAGCAGGTCGCCATCGGGGGTCGCGCCGTTATTCATGGAAGCCAACTCATCCGGCAGCGGTGGGTACTTGCCGTCCAGGGCCGTGTAATTGCCATGGCCCAAAATCATGCCGTGCATGGTCGTTGAAAAGTTGTAATCGTGATAACAGCCGACAACTTCGCCGATGTCGGTAACCCCGGCCGCGATCGTATTGAGGTGCCCGGGGAACTCCACGTTTTCGAAGACTCCGTCCCGCAGGAGGAAGCCGTGGTAGTCGCCACCGGGCAACGCAGGATTGAACTGAACCGTACCGGCGATGTCGCCCTCGTCGTTGATAGCGTTCAGATTGGTGATCGCGTTTGGATTGGCAGTTGGATAGTCAATAGTTGTGAACTGCCCGCCGCCCGTGTCGATTCCTGGCACCTTTTCCACCGCACCGCCGTTGTCTGCTTTCCTAGCTTTCCGCAGGAACCCGTGAGTGTTCCCGGCCGCATCAAAATAAATGCCGACGAGGTCTCCACGCGCGTTGATGCTGTTCACGATTGTCCCCGTGGTGCCAGAAGCGGGGTAATCAATTTGTGTGAACGTAGGCGCGTGTACTTGTCCGAGAGCTATACCAAACGTGAGCACGAGGCTCGCGAGAGCTGCCAATAGCAAACTTCGTGACATGACATCCTCCTTTTGTCAGCGGCTCCTCAGCGCGAATCCGGTTTTTCAGCTTCGGCCGGTGTCGCGTCATTCAGTCCTATCAGGAAACGCTTGCTACCCTAATAAATCGGAAAAACAAGGCAAACTGGCTCACGCAATCGAAAGATTCCTTGCAGGCTGGGCGCAGATCTCTGACGTATCCTCAACCCATGGGTTTTCGACGTATTGAATAGAAAGTATTGAACTTTGGCGGCCTTTTGACTATTCTCCCCGCATCGTCCCCGTGGTGGTGACCATACCCGGAGGCCCCAACGTGGGTCCAACTCCTTCGAGGCAAGTCAGCGAGCTACTCCTCCACTGGGGGAACGGGGACCGCAAGGCGCTGGAGGCCATCCTGCCTCTTGTCTATAACGAGCTGCGGCACCTTGCTCGTTCGAAACTTCGGCAACAACGCCCAAACCACACACTGCAAACCACCGCGCTGGTCCACGAGGCTTATTTGAGACTGGCCGAAGAAACATCTTTACACGTTGAAAATCGCGCGCACTTCCTCGGCATTGCCGCTCAACTCATGCGTTGGATTCTGGTGGACTACGAGCGCAACCGGCGGGCCGCCAAGCGCGGCGCTGGAGTGACGCTGCTTACTCTGGATCCCAGCGTCTCCTCGCCACAACGTGATGTTGATCTGCTTGCCCTCGACGAAGCTCTCGAGCGGCTTTGTAAACTCGACTCGCAGCAGGGTCAGATTATCGAGTTGCGCTACTTCGGCGGGCTTTCGATTGAAGACACCTCCGAATTTCTCGGAATCTCTCCAGCCACTGTGAAGCGCTCCTGGGCTTCCGCGCGAGCCTGGCTGCGGCGCGAGATGAGTCAAAAAGAGCTGCGCGCATGACACCGGAGCAATGGCAACGTGTCCGGCTGATTCTAGAATCCGCGTTTGAGCTCGAGCCGACATCCCGATCGGCCTTCGTTGACAGGGCTTGCGCAGGAGATGACCGCCTGCGTCTCGAAGTCCAGTCACTGCTCGCCGATCAGAAGCAAGGGGATCACTTCCTTGAAGAACCGGCGTTGGAGTTGGTCCGTCAACACATGGCCCAAGATCAGGCACAGCGGGACAAACAAGCGGAGTTAGCCTTGCTTGGCAAGATGATTTCGCACTACAGGATTCTGCAGAAGCTGGGCGGCGGCGGTATGGGCATAGTCTACAAGGCCGAGGACTCCAAACTACAACGCTTCGTGGCCCTCAAATTCCTGCCCCAGTCGCTCACAACGGATCCTCAGTCGCTCGCCCGTTTCCGGCGCGAAGCGCAAGCTGCCTCCGCCCTGAACCATCCAAATATTTGCACTATCTATGAAGTCGGCGAACAGGACGGCCAGCCCTTCATTGCCATGGAATTCATGGAAGGCACCACGCTGAGGCATCACATCAGCGGAAAACCCGTGGACCATGATGAGCTGCTCTCTCTGGCGATTGAAATTGCTGACGGACTCGATGCCGCCTCTTCGAAGGAGATCGTCCACCGTGACATCAAGCCCGCGAATATATTCGTCACAAAAAGTGGCCACGCCAAGATTCTCGATTTTGGCCTCGCGAAGGTTTCTTATTCTGCCAAGCGCGTTTCTGCCCTGCCAACGGCCACTGCGGAAGAACTGCTGACGAGTCCTGGTACGGCAGTGGGCACAGTGGCGTATATGTCGCCTGAGCAGGTGCGCGGAAAAGAGCTAGATGCCCGAACCGACCTGTTTTCACTTGGTGTGGTGTTGTATGAGATGTCGACAGGCGCTCTCCCCTTTCGTGGGGAAACATCGGGAGTGATTACCGACGCGATTCTGCATAACGACCCTGTCGCTCCGGTACGGCTGAATCCGGATGTTCTGGCAGAGCTCGAGCGCATCATCAACAAGGCGCTCGAGAAAGAGCGTGACCTCCGCTATCAGTCCGCCTCCGAATTGCGCGCGGATCTGAAGCGCCTGCGACGCGATACGGTTTCGGGCCGAATTTCTGCATCGAGGAGCGGAGCCGTTCCGGGACTCGCAGCTGGGCCTGCAGCTCCCTCGAGCGCGGCCAGTGGGCCGGCGACAGAGGCTGCGCGCAAGCGATACGCCGTCGTGGCCGCTTGCTGCGCACTCGTGGCAGCAGTCTTTGCGACGTATTACTTTTGGCCCCGTTCGAAAACTCCGGGCCCAGCAAAGGTTACGCAAATCAGCCAGTGGAACAAACCGATGAACGAGGCGAAACTCTCTCCCGACGGCCATACCGTGGCGTTTGTATCACCGCTAAACGGAGTGGCGGAGGTATTCCTCATGCTTACCTCTGGGGGCGAGCCCCTTCAGCTCACGAACGACGAAGGCGACAAGTTTGTGGAGGATTTCTCGGCCGATGGCAAGGAAGTCTATTACAGGAGGACTCTTGGACAAGACGAAATACTCGCCGTACCCACACTCGGGGGTAGGCCGCGCCATGTTGCATCCGCTAGCTTTATGGTCAAATCTCCGGATGGCTCCTCAATTTTTTATGTGAAGTCGGATAGTCCTGCAATATATCGGGCTGATAAAACCGGGCTGAATGAAGAACCCGTGTTCAACCAGGAAAACAATGGCCTGGATTTCATCCCGCTTCTATTGTTTCCGGGCGGCGACGACCTGCTTGTGGTCAGCCGTCAAGGGAATTCAACCAATTTCCGTTTTCATAGAGTCAACTTAACCAGCCATAAGGCGTTTGATCTTGGAGAGGTGTCTGGAAATGCGTTTGATGTCGTATGGGACGAACCAGGAAAGGCTGTTCTTTTCAGCCGCACCGTAGATGGGCTTGCGAACATTTGGAAGTACAGCTTGCAAGACCGAACTCTGACACAGATTACTTTCGGAGCCGGAGCGGACTTCTCGCCCATGCCAGACCCGGGAGGAAGAGGGATTTACTTTGTAAATGGCAAGTCCACCGGGTTGCTGACCGCCTACAACGTTCATTCCAAACAAACTACGGACATTGTGTCCGAGAACGCGACTCAACCAATCATCTCGCCCGACGGAAAGCGCGTGATGTTCATTACGCTCCTCGCAAAGGACCGCAACGAGTTGTGGGTTTCGAGCATTGACGGCACCAACAAAGTGAGGCTAGCCACCGGAGGGTCCCTGTGGACCGGGGATTGGTCGCCGAACGGTTCACAGCTGACTTTTTGTGAGACGGCCACCGACTCAAGCGCCAAGAACTACATCATCGCGGCCGATGGCAGCGGACTTCGCCAGCTCCCACCGTTGGGAAATGGCCCGATGAATTCAATATGGAGCCCAGACCAGAAATACCTCTACGTGAGTGGCACCGAAAAGGTTTCCTCAAGGCCCATGGTTTGGAAAATCAATGTGGATGGCTCGAATCTGGAGAAGTTCGTCGACAACTGTGGCGCAGCCACTGACATCGACCCCAGTGGGAAGTACCTCCTTGCTACGATATTTGAAGGGGAAAAAACGGGAATCTACGAAATCTCCACCTCCGACAGGAAATGCACCTTCCTACGTCCCGTAACAGCGTTTGGCGGACTTTTTGCACGTGATGGTAAGTCGTTCCTGTACGAAGCTGCTTCTCGCAATGATGTCGCGATTTACCGTCAGCTTTGGCGAGACGGCAAACTTATCGGTGAACCTCAGGTCGCGGTCAGGATCCCCTTTGCTTTTACCCTGTCGTATGATACGAACGCTTCGGATTTTTCTCGGGACCTTTCCACTATTGTCTATGCGCGCCCTGGCGGCCATGCCGACCTCTATCTGCTGAGCCAGAAATGACTCACAGTCCTCAGGCTCCGCAGTCCCATCCGCATCGCCCGCCAAGTCCGAGTACGCGAAATTGCAATAGGGCGGGTGGCAGGCCCTTACCCGCTGGGTACGATCTGGGTGCCGCTCGATAAGGCGAAGGCGTAGTCAAGAGACACTTCTTCGCCACAATGCTTTTCAGGACCGCTCCACTTAACTGATCGACATCGGGGTGGATCCACGATTCGACGAGCTTCTGTCCGACCCGCGCTTCCAAGACATGGTGCGCCCGGCTCGCCGTACCTTGCTGATGGGGGGTAACCCGAGCCCAATAGGGCGAGACGAATTTGAGTGCGCCAGCTAACGGTCGCGCACCTTGGGATTATGATGTGCAAGCCGGAAGTTATCGACCGTCCTTCGGATTGGTACCGATAAACGCTCTTCTCGTCAGTACTCGATTTCGTGATGCGATGCCGACAAGGCAGGAGCTATTTCCCACAACGCCGTTCCTGGCCAGTGACGGGCACTTGTCCGATTACGACCAATCAGGACTTGGGAATTGCTTCGTTTCCATTCCAAACTTGAAAAATCTTCCGATGAGGTTGAGGATGTCAAGGATGATCGCCCCATCGGCCCCGCATCCGAGCGATCGACCTTTTGGCCTCGCATCTAACCCTTTAGGAGAAGATTCGCCATGTCGCATCATTTCGATACGCCTACCGCAAAAGAAGACCCCCGCATCAACGTCTGCGACTTCTACTTGTTTCGCGGCCGCCCGGGCACAACGGTCATGGCTTTGACCGTGAATCCGAACGCCGGCGTCGGCGCGCCAGACACCTTCCGCGACGAAGGTCTCTACGCCTTTCGCTTCGACACGGATCGCGATCTTCGCGAAGACGTCGCCTTCAAGGTCCAGTTCGGCGCGCCCGCCCACGCCGATGGCGGCGAGCACCGGCACGTTCAGACCTTCGCGGTCCGGCGCGCCACCGGAGCGGACGCTCTGAA
>Ga0210396_10000134_pt1 | contig 130586 bp, 106 predicted proteins | sample IncBWH17OmetaG_FD_155466 | JGI IMG/M metagenome (GOLD analysis project Ga0210396, IMG submission 155466) | Forest soil microbial communities from Barre Woods Harvard Forest LTER site, Petersham, Massachusetts, United States - Inc-BW-H-17-O ...
TCTCGACTCCGAGCCGTCAATCGGGCATTCTTATGACTGTCCATTCGCTCCCCTTCCTAAAAGCTTCTTGTTCGCACAATCAGCTTCTATGATCCGGTTCGAATGGACAACCTATTGAGACGTCACACCTACGGGATGACAAGCAAGAAAGGCAGCTACACGCCGACATGAAGGTAGGTTAGCTGGTCAGCTCTGTCACTTCGGAGTTGGAGGCGATGAGGGCCAGGTTGGCCATGTTGAGGAAGAGGCCGTGCTCGACTACGCCGACGATCTGGCGGATGGATGCGGCTAGTTTGTGAGGATCGTCGATGGTGCCACATTTGCAATCGAGGATTAGGTTGCCCTCGTCGGTGATGTAGTCTTCGCCGTTGCTGTGGTGGCGGATGCTGGGATTGATTCCGAGTGCCTGAAGTTTACGTGAGACGAGGGGGGCGGCCATGGGGATGACTTCGACCGGGAGCGGGAAGGCGCCGAGGTGAGAGACGACCTTGGTGGAATCGGCCACGATGATGAATCGTTTGGAGGCGCTGGCGACGATCTTTTCGCGGAGGAGTGCGCCGCCGCCGCCTTTGATGAGGGCGAGGCCGGGAGCGACTTCATCGGCTCCGTCGATGGTGACGTCAATCTCGGGACAGATGTTGAAGTCGGTGATGGGGATGGTGAGGGAGGCGGCTAGATCCTCGCTTGCCTTTGAGGAGGCGATGCCGCGGACCTTCAGGCCCTGCTTTACTTTTTCGCCGAGGAGTTGGATGAAGTGGGTGGCGGTTGAGCCGGAGCCGAGGCCAACGACCATGCCATCTTTGATGAACTCGAGACTCTTTTGTGCGGCGAGGATCTTTGCGCTGTCGTGGGTTGGCATAGGTAGCATTTTAGAGGAACGGTAGATACAAGGAGAGCATGGGCGTTCAATGAGTCAGGAAAGACCAAAGTCCATCGAGCGAGAGCGCGAGCAGGAGGGCGATGGTAATACTGAGTGGCCCGACCCCGGTGTGGGAGTTTTCGCCGCGATGGAGCTTTCGCAGATTGCATTTCGGCTCGACGTCGTTTGAGAAGGAGTTGTGGTGGAACCGTTTCGAATTCATGTTACAGATGAGGTGCTCGACGATCTGCGGGTGAGGCTACGCGGTACGAGATGGCCCGATCAGGTGCCCGGAATAGGGTGGAAACAGGGCACAGACCTGGATTGGCTGCAACACATCGTGTCTTACTGGGCGAATGAGTTCGACTGGCGTGCCTGGGAGCAGAGGCTTAACACTCTCGACCACTTCACCTGGGAAGGCATCCACTTCGTGTACAAGCGTGCGGCTTCAGGCCGAGGGATTCCGCTCATCCTCACACACGGCTGGCCGAGCACTTTCCTCGATTATATGGAGATGCTGCCGATGCTCGATGATTTCGACCTGGTCATCCCGTCATTGCCCGGATATGGATTCTCGCTGCGTCCAGCCCAGGTTGGTATCAACTATCGATACGTCTCGGAACGGTGGCATCAGCTCATGTCTAAGCTTGGCTACTCTCGCTATGGGGCGGGTGGCTATGACTTCGGGGCCGGGGTGACGACGATCCTTGCGCTTGACCACCCAGAGTCAGTGATCGGGATTCATCTCACTACCCTGGAGTCGGATCTCACGCCGGTGGTAGACGATGCGGGTCTTTCTGATGCCGAGCGTTCGTATCTTGCGGTGAACCAGGAGTGGGACGCAACGGAGCGAGGCTACAGCGCGATCCAGTCCACCAAGCCGCAGACCGTCGGCTACGGACTCAACGACTCGCCTGCGGGGCTGGCTGCATATATTGGCGAGAAGTGGCACTCGTGGAGCGACGTTACGCCGCCCGATGACTTCCTCTGTGCCACGCTAACCCTCTACTGGGTCACGCAGACGATCACATCGTCGATGCGTGACTACTGGGACAATCGCTGGTATCCGGTTGATCGCGCCTACGTTGGTACGCCCACGGCATTTGGTGTCTTCGCTCATCAAACCGTCTCTGAGGGAGAGCCACCGCGCCCGTATTTGGAACGCGTGTACAACATTCAGCGATGGACAGTCTTTCCGCGTGGAGGGCACTTTGCGCCAGCCGAGGAACCGGCAGCGGTAGCAGGAGACCTGGTTACTTTCTTCCGTGACCTACGTTGAGTCTCATGCTCTGAACCACCTTGATACACCTCGACCTTCTCATGGAAGGCCACAGTGGAGGGAGCCGAGAAATTGAAACATAAGTTGCTGGGATTGCGCAGAGAGATATAACATGCGGACACTTTACGAATACCGCTTGCATCGGGCCCTTGTTACGAAGATTGATTTCAGGAGGAGAAGCCTGTGTCCGAGATAACGGTGACGAACTGGTTTGGCAATGTGGTGTCGCATCCGCAGGTGGTGGTGGATGCTAACTCCGTCGACGATATTGTGCGTATCTTGAAGGATACTTCGATCTATCCTTCGCCGGTGCGAGCGGTGGGATCGAACCATTCGACTTCGCCTTGCGGCGCGGCGGAGGGTGGGACACTGATTCGGATGAAGATGAACCAGGTGCTGAGCGTGACGGATGACTCGCTGACGGTGCAGGCGGGGGCGCTGCATATCGACCTGGCGAAGATGCTGGAATCGAAGGGGCTGCAGTTTTATATCAATACGGAGATTGGCAGCTTGTCGTCGGGGAGCGCGGCTTGTGCGGGTACGAAGGATGCTTCGATGCCGGGCGAGTATGGGCAGGTGGGGTCGTATATCACTGGCGTGAAGATGGTGTTGCCTAGTGGACAGTTGCTGGAGGTGACTGAGGCTGGCGACCCGGAGCTGATGAAGAAGGTGCGGTGTAGCTACGGGACGTTTGGGATTGTGTATGAGGTGACGTACAAGATTCGCAAGCTGCTACCGATGGCGGTGCATCATGAGACGTTTGAGCTGGAGGATTTTGTGGCGCAGCTGCCGGCGTTGAAGGCGCGCGGCTGGTCGATGTTTTATTACATGTTTCCGTTTGAGAACAAGATTACGATTGAGTTTCGGAAGTACAACCCGGGGGCGACGGGCGTGCCGAATCGGATTGCGTGGGGGCTACGGAATCACTTCTGGGGATCGGCGGGGCCGAAGTTTGGGCATGATGTTACGGCGCATGTGTCGGACCCGACGCTGCGGTATGGGATTATCGACAAGTTCAATGCGCTTTGGCGATTTCAGCTGGAGAATATTGTGACTGGGGACTATACGATTCCGGGTGATCAGATTATTCACTATCCGCCGGTAGCAGATGACAGCCGGTATACGTTTAGTCTGTTTGCGTTTCCGGTGGAGGATTATCCGGCGAGGATTACGGAGTTCTTTCAATATGCTCGCGACTACTATGCGAAGAAAGGGTATCGGTCGAACCTGTTGTATGTGGGGTACTGGATTTTGCAGGATCAACAGGCGCTGCTTTCTTACTCGTACAACGGCGATGTGATGACGATTGATCCTGTATCGACGGCAAATCCTGGGTGGGAGGATTTTCTTACGGACTATAACCAGTTCTGTAGTGACCGGAATGGTGTGCCGTTGCTGAATCAGACGTGGGGGCTGACTCCTGCGATTGTGCAGAAGGCTTTCGGGGATCGGCTGGGCATTATGAAAGATGCGCGGAAGGGGTACGATCCGAATGGGCGTCTGTTGAATGACTACTTCAAGAGTTTGCTAAGTTGAGTGGTTTGAGGTGGATGGTTTGCTTCGGCTTTGGCGCTGTGACAGGCGTTGTAGGCATGGTCTACAATCCTCGCCGTTCGGAATGAACGGACTGCGAGGGTACAGAGTTTATGGCTACTATGACTGCGCTGCGGCCGGGAGCTTATGGATTTCCGGTGTCGATCAAGACGAAGTACAACAATTTTATTGGCGGTGAGTGGGTCGCGCCTGCTTCGGGGCAATACTTCGAGAATGTGACGCCGATCACGGGACAGGTGCTGTGCGAGATTCCGCGGTCAAATGCGGCGGATATCGATCGTGCGCTCGATGCGGCACATGCGGCGAAGGCTTCGTGGGGGAAGACTTCGACTACGGAGCGTGGGAAGATTCTGGAGAAGATTGCGCAGCGGATTGAAGACAATCTGGAGATGCTGGCTACTGTCGAGACTTGGGATAACGGTAAGCCAATTCGCGAGACGATGGCTGCGGATATGCCGTTGGCGATCGATCATTTTCGATATTTTGCGGGCGTGATTCGGGCTCAGGAAGGGTCGATCTGCGAGATCGATAAGGACACGATTGCGTACCACTATCATGAGCCGCTGGGTGTGGTTGGGCTGATTATTCCGTGGAACTTTCCCATCCTGATGGCGACGTGGAAGCTGGCGCCGGCGCTGGCTGCGGGGAATACTGTTGTGTTGAAGCCGGCGGAACAGACGCCTATGTCGATCCTGGTTTTGATGGAGCTGATTCAGGATATTTTGCCGCCGGGTGTGGTGAATGTCGTGAATGGATTTGGGCTGGAGGCAGGGAAGCCACTGGCGTCAAGCTCGCGCGTCAACAAAGTTGCGTTTACGGGTGAGACGACGACGGGGCGGTTGGTGATGCAGTATGCGTCGCAAAATATTATTCCGGTGACGCTGGAGCTTGGAGGGAAGTCGCCGAATATTTTCTTCAAAGACGTGGCTAGCGCAGATGATGCGTTCTTCGATAAGGCGCTGGAAGGCTTTACGATGTTTGCGCTGAATCAGGGCGAGGTCTGTACTTGCCCCTCACGCGCACTGATTCAGGACACGCTCTACGATCAGTTCATGGAGCGTGCCCTGAAGCGCGTGAAAGCTATTAAGCAGGGGAATCCTCTGGATAAGACGACGATGATTGGAGCGCAGGCTTCGAGCGAGCAGATGGAGAAGATTCTTTCTTACTTCGATATCGGGAAGCAGGAGGGCGCGGAGGCTTTGACTGGAGGGAAGAGGGCTACGCTGAATGGCGATCTTACTGACGGTTTCTACGTTGAGCCGACGGTGTTCAAGGGCCATAACAAGATGCGGATCTTTCAGGAGGAGATCTTTGGGCCCGTGGTTTCGGTTACGACCTTCCACGATGAGGATGAGGCTTTGGCGCTGGCGAACGACACGCTGTACGGGTTGGGCGCTGGAGTATGGACGCGGGATATGAATCGGGCGTATCACTTTGGGCGTGAGATTCAGGCGGGGAGGGTTTGGACGAATTGCTATCACCTGTATCCGGCGCATGCGGCGTTTGGCGGGTATAAGCAGTCGGGGGTTGGGCGCGAGAATCACAAGATGATGCTCGAGCACTATCAGCAGACGAAGAATCAACTGGTTAGCTATAGCCCGAATGCTATGGGGTTCTTCTAGAGCTGAAGCGACCGCGGATTTTCACGGATTTTGCGGATTTAAGAACGGGCAACGGCAAGTGCAACTGCAAATACAGGGATCCTTCCCCTTCCCCTTCGACAAGCTCAGGGTCAGGGTCAGGATGACGACGTGAAGGATTCAGAGTTATAAGAGGCTTCGATGGTGGATGTTCCTGAGCAGGTGTTGCGGACGCCTGCTGCGATTGAGCTGATGGCTTCGTTAGAGGCAAAGTATGGGGAGCTGATGTTTCATCAGTCGGGTGGATGCTGCGACGGCAGCTCTCCCATGTGCTACCCGCGCGGGGAGTTTATGGTGGGGGACTCGGATGTTTTGGTGGGGACGCTGGGGGATACGCCGTTCTATATGAGTAGGAGCCAGTTTGAGTATTGGAAACATACTCAACTGATTCTGGATGTTGTGCCCGGGCGGGGTGGGATGTTCTCGCTGGAAGGGCCGGAGGGGGTGCGGTTTTTGATCCGTTCGCGAGTGTTTACAAATGACGAGATTGCGGCGCTGCGGTCGGCCGGGCGGATTTAGAGGCTACGGTTTTTTGGCTGCGGCTTTTTCGGTTTCTGCGATGGCCTTTCTAAAGGCGGCAACGGCTGGTACATCGTGAGAGTGAAGACCGTCTCTCGTGATATATCTCCATATTGGAGGGCTGTCGAGGGGATTTGAGACGCCGCCCTGGTACACCACGAATGAATCGTCGGGAGCGCCTACCTCGATCTGAGAAGGTGCCGATGGAGTAGTGGTGCCGGGGGGAGGCGCGTTAGGCATATTTCCCTGAGGATTGCCTTGGGGACCGCGCTGCCCGCCGACGGCAATGCCGTTGTCTGTAGGATTGATGACTCCGGGTCGGTTATTCTGGCGGGGATCTAAGATGGTGTCGTCTACGAGATGGCTGTGTCCTCTGCGTACCACAATGATCAGATCTGCCGGTTGTCCGCTCAAAAGGGGTAAAAACCGTCCCCAGTTCAAGAAAGCTGTTTCGACATCCTTTTGTGCGATCTGATTTGCCCGTGGATCTTCTACCGATACTCCTGCGTCGGGATCTACCAGAACGGAGACGGTTCGAGCCTGCAAGACCGTGAAGGGTAGGGGAGGTTTCTTGTCTTTTGCGAATCCTGTGGACGCGATGAACATGGCCGCTGCCAGCAAGACAGATGCACGGTTTTGCATCGTTGGCTCCTTGCAGTTACGCAATGATGCTACGCTGATTTTGCGAATTTTGGGGGGAGAAAACGGGAGGGGATTTAGTTACAGCCTGATTGGGATTTTTGTTTGCACTTTGCCATGATGGCGGCGTGGAGGCGCTCGCGGAACTCGGTGGAGATCTCGTAGACCTCGTGGTCTTTGTAGACCGAGATGGTCTTACGAGTTGTGTCGAGAACGACCTCGCAGTGGCTGCAGGAGGCGGTGTGGGCGCGGACTTCTTCGAGGAGCTCGGGGCTGATGTGGCCGTCGAAGTAGTCGGTGAGTTGAGAGAGGAAATCGGTGCAGGTCATGCTGGCTGACCCTCCTTCGGTTGCCGGAAGTACCTGCTGAGGCGTTCGCGCAACTGAAGGCGCGCACGCAGCAATCTCGATTTGACGGCGGGGACGCTCAAGCCGAGAGCCTCCGCAGTCTCTTCCGTGGAGAGATTTTCAATGTCGCGCAGGGTAAAGACTGTGCGAAAACCTGGGGGAAGACCCTGAATGGTCTTACGAAGGATCTCTGAAAGCTCTGACTGGCCGTAGAGCTGCTCGGGGTTTGGCCGCCACTCGGCGAAGTCACGAGGGATGGCTCCTTCTTCTGTCTGGACGTCCTCGTCCATGGAGACTGTTTTGCTGGTTTTGCGCTTGCGCAGCCGCATGAGGCTCTCATTGACGGCGATGCGGACCAGCCAGGTCGAGAACTTGGAGTTCCCCTGAAACTGATCGAGCTTCTCGTAAGCCTTGAGGAAAGCGTCCTGCGTGATGTCTTCGGCGTCTTCACGGTTTTGAGTAATATGCTGCGCAACGCGGAAGATCTGGCGCTCGTACTGCCGGACGAGCTGCTCGAAAGCAGCCGTATCCCCTTCTTTTGCGCGCGCTACGAGCGCAACGTCGGGGTGGATCTCTTCCGTTCCTGGAGATTGGATGGCGGGCATGTTCAAAAAGGTGCTAAAAACCAAGTGCTGAATGATCTCGGCTCCAAGATAGAGGCAAGGTCAGCACTTCTTCCATAGTAAATGTCAGAGGGGTAGAGAGCAAAGGATGAAGTCAGATCCTTACGAGAAAGGCCATGGCGAGTCTAATGGGTAAGCGTACCTGTGCTGATTCCACTTGAGGTACGGTGGGGCGGGGCGTAGAAAGCCAGCTTAGAGTGGAAGTATGGGTTTTACGCAGAACGAGGCGATGTTGAAGGGCTGGACGAAATTTCAGGTTGCAATGGCGATTGCCGCGGTTTTAGCTTTGGGTGGGACGGTGGGTGGTAGTGCGCAGACGGCTAAGGCGAGTTCCGCTACGGCTAAGACGCAGTCAGCTAAAGGGAAGTCGGCCTCGACAACAAAAAGCGCGGGGAAGAGCTCGGCGAGCAAGAGTAAATCTGCTTCCTCAAGCAAGAGTACGGGCGGGAAAAAGAAGACATCTGGTAAGCACCATATAGCTTCAAAGCCGACGGCTAAAAGTATCAAACTGACGAGTGCGTTTCATGCGTCGGAGCAGTTGCGGCCTATGGCTCAGCAGTTAGCAAATACGCGATCTGCGGCTGCTTATGCGGGGGTTGAGAGCTATGCGCGACAGCATCCGGGGGAAGGCGCGGCAACGGCTTATCTTGCCCTGGGCCATGCCTATATGCTCGACCGGCGGTACTCGGATGCGGTAGGAATGTATCGTCAGGCGGGCGTGAGCGGGCAGGCGTTGGATGACTATGCCGATTACCTGGGGGCGCAAGCGGCTTTGCAGGCAGGGCGGGGTACGGATGCGTATGCGCTGCTGGATCACTTTGCAGAGCGGCATCCGGATAGCATCTTTATCGCGAACGCTCCGGTGTTGCTGGCGAATGCTTATATTCAGCAGAACAATCCTCAGGGTGCACTCAAGGTTCTTGAGCCGTTGGCTGGTACAGAGCTGGCTTCGCACGGAGATTTTCGTTACGCATTGGGGCGCGCTTACCAGATGGCCGGAGATGTTGGTCATGCGGCGCCTGTGTTCCGCAGCATCTACGCCACGCTGCCGCTTAGTTTCGAGGCTGGACAGGCTCGGGCACAGTTGCAGGCGATGGGGGTTCCGCTGACCGATGCGGAGAGGAAGGCCCATGCGGATCAGCTCTTCAACGCAAAGCAGTATGCGGAGGCGGGTGAGGAGTACCACGCGATTGAACGCAGCTCGGGTTTGAGCGCGGCTGACCATGACGCTCTGCTGATTTATGCGGCAGTGTGCGATATGAAGATGAAGCGGATTAGCCGCAAGGATGTGGAGAGACTTCCGGATACATCCGATGACAGCGCTGCGCTGAAGCTTTATATGCTGGCTGAGATCTTGCGCAATGAAAACGACCAGACCGGGCATGATGCGTTGATCGAGCAGATGGTGAAGCGCTTTCCGAAGAGCCGATGGCTGGAGGAGGCGCTGTACTCGGGCGGCAATATGTATCTGCTGAAGCATGATGCGCAGCAGGCTACGTATCACTACTCGCTGCTGGTGCAGATGTTCCCGAGCAGTACCTATGCGGCTTCGGCGCATTGGCGAGCAGCGTGGATGAACTATCGGATACGGAACTACTCTGAGGCTGCGCGGCTGATGGATGAGCAGATCAAGGGGTATCCGACGGGTATCGAGGTGCCGAGCGCGCTGTACTGGCGTGGGCGGATCTACGAGGATGAGGAGCATAACTTTGCGCAGGCGGTGAATTACTATCGCGTGCTGTCCGCCTCGTATATCAACTACTACTACGGAGAGCTTGCGAGGAAGCGGCTGAGCGTGCTGAATGCGCAGGTAACTGCACCGGTGGCGCCGGCGGCGGTACTGAGTTCGGTGCGTAAACCGGAGGTTCCTGAGCTGACGGGCGAGTTGCCGGAGAACGATCCGCACTTGATTAAGGCAAGGCTGTTGGCTAACGCTGCGCTGAATGAATACATTGGGCCGGAGATACAGGCGAGCCCGACTTCGGCGGAGTGGGGAGCGCTGGGCCAGGCCGAGATTTATGCGTCTTATGGGGAGTACACAAGGGCGCTGCAATCGATGAAGCGGAGTGGGATCTCGTTCTTTGCTATACCCATGGACCAGGTTCCAGATGTTTACTGGCACTTGTTGTTTCCGCAGCCTTACTGGTCGGAGCTGGTGGCGAACTCAGGAGAGAATGGGCTGGATCCTTATCTGGTTGCGTCGCTGATTCGGCAGGAGTCGGAGTTCAACCCTGGAGCTGTGAGCCGGGCGAATGCGTACGGATTGATGCAAATGTTGCCGTCGGTAGGGAAGTCGTTGGCGAAGAAACAGAAGATGAAGGGATTTACGACGGCGCAGTTGCTGAATCCGTCGGTGAACCTGAGGCTGGGTACGATCAATCTGCGGCAGGTGTTGGACCGATTTGGTGGGCAACAGGAGTATGCGTTGGCTGCCTATAACGCGGGCGATACGCCGGTGAGGCAGTGGATGTCGAGTGGGGATTACAAGGACATCGCTGAGTATGTGGAGTCGATTCCGTATACGGAGACTCGGGAGTATGTGCAGGCGATTTTGAGGAATCGGCAGATGTATAAGGCTTTGTATCCTGCGCGGTAAAGTTTTGAGTCGTGACGAAGAATTTCGCGGCGGGAATCAGCGCGGCGACTTGTTGAAAATGTTCGATTGACAGACGCGGAAAATCCGATATGCTTTGCACCATAAGTAGTGCAAATTGTACTTATGGGCCCCGAGGAACTCTTCACAGCCTGGATAGGCAACGAACGTGGGTCGCGAACGAAAGACAACCGTTGGGACGAAGAGGCAAGCATGGTAGCGGAACTTAATTACCTGGAAGTGTGGATCCCGGAGCAGATGGAGCCGGGTACGCTGTTTATGCTCGAACAGGCTGGAGAGCTAGGGAAGGCTGAGAATCCTTACTGGGCTGTTCTGGCGTGTCCTAGCTGCGGATCGCTTGGGTTGATTACACGGCAGCAGTGTGCGGGGCTGGAGGCGATGATCTGCGGGTCGGACAAGTGCTCCGCAGAGTATTTTGTGGACGATGGGCGGATTCGCTACCGGCAGGCCAACTAGAGTCTGTCTTTGATGGATTACTCGTGGCGTAGAGCTACGACAGGGTCCATGCGCGAAGCTCGCATCGCTGGCAACAGGCCCGAGACCACGCCTACTATGGCGAGGATAGCGAACGAGATGAGCATGATGGTGGGCGAGGCGCGGAGGATGATGTCGCCCTCGTGGTTGGCTGTTTTGTATATGTCGGAGTAGAGCGGCATGGGCGGGATGAGATAAGAGACGCCGACGGCGACGACCATGCCAATGAAGCCCGCGATGAAGGTCAGGGTGAGGCTTTCCAAGAGAAATTGAGTGAGGATGTCTCGACGGCGTGCGCCGAGGGCTTTGAGCAGGCCGATCTCGCGGGTGCGCTCAGTGACGGACACGAGCATGATATTCATGACACCGACGCCACCGACGCCGAGGGTCATTGCTCCGATGATGCCGAGGATGAGTTGGAGCGCGGCGCTGAACTGCATGATCTCCTGCGAGTCTTCGACGGTGTCCCAGGTGGGGACGGCTTTGTCGTCTTTGGGGTCGAAGTGGTGGCGGTCGGCGAGAACTGTTCGGACAGCCTGAATCGCTTTGACGTGCAGGTCGGGCGAACTGGGCTGGAAGACAATACTGCCGGGGTCGCGCTCGTCGCGGAGGATGCGCATTGCATCGAATGGGACGAATGCGTTTTCGTTGTCGGGGCCGTTGTTGGAGGAGTCCTGGATTTTGGTGGCCAGGACGCCGATGACCTGGAAGACATGCCCTTCGATCTGGACGGATTCGCCGACGGGTGGGTAGCCGTTGAAGAGCTTCTGCGCGGCATGGCGGCCGAAGATGACGACCTGACGGTGTTCGGTGAAGTCGGCAGGCTCGAAGTAGCGGCCTTCGGAGACGTTGAGTTTGCGCATGCCGCCGTAGGGCAGTTCGACGGCCTTGCTGGAGATATTGACGACCTTGGAGCCGTACTTGAAGCTGAAGCCGTCGTCGCTTTCGGAGCTGACAGCGGTGAGGAAGGGAACGGCATCGCGGACGGCTTCGACGTCTCCGTCGAGGAATTTGATTTTTTTGCCGGAACGCTCGCCGCCAGCCTGCATGCTGGTCTGGCCACCCCACATCATGATGACGTTGTTGCCGAGGCCGAGGAAGCCATTGAGAACTTCTTTACCGACGCTGCGACCGTAGCTGAGAAGGAGAACTACGGTGACGAGTCCCCAGATGATGCCGAGCATGGTGAGGCCGGAACGAAGGCGGTTGCGGAGCAGGGAATCGATGCTTTGACGGATGATTTCGGTGAAGTTCATGGCTACTCCGTCCTAAGGCATTCTATGGGGCTAAGGTTTGCGGCGCGCAGTGCCGGATAGGTTCCGGCGAAGAGCGTGATGGCGGTAAGAGTTGCAAGTGAGGCGATGATTGCGACTGGTGAGATAACAGGATGGGGGACGAAGTCCGGCAAGGGTACGAGACGTAAAAGCAGACAGGTGCCTACGCCGAGGACGAGGCCACCGATACCGCTAACGATAGTGATAATGGCGGATTCAACGAGGAATTGACGGCGGATGTCTACGGCGGTTGCGCCGAGGGCTTTGCGAACGCCTATCTCGCGAGTGCGCTCAGTAACGGCGACGAGCATGATGTTCATGACGCCGATGCCTCCGAGTGCGAGGGTGAGAAGGGCTACTGCGGCGAAGAAGAAGGTCATAACGCCGAAGATGCGCTCGGTGAATTTAGAGCCTTCAAGAGTGTCCCAGATCCATAGGGCCTCTTTGTCGTCGGCGCTGTAGTGGTGGCGTTCGGCGATGATTCTTTTGACCTGGTCGAGCGCTTTTTCGTGGAGGTCGGGTGAGACGGGTTCAATGACGATGTTGTTGACGTAGCCACGGACGACGCCAGGTTGCTCGGGGGGAGGGAAGTCGCGCGCCATGGCGGAGTAGGTGGTGAAGAGTTGGGTGTTGTCCGGGCCGCTGCCGTAGCTTCCGTTTTGTTTTTTCTTGGCGAGGACGCCGATGACGGTGTAGCGATAGCCGTTGACCATGAGGGGTTCGCCGATGACGGCTTTGCCGGGGAAGAGCTGGCGGTTGGCTTCGGCGCCGAGGAGGATGACCCGCTCGCCGTTGGCTTCGTCCTGCTCGGACATGAGGCGGCCCTGCTCGACGGTAAGGGAGCGGAAGCGCTGATATTCAGGCCATACACCGCGCACTGGACGACTGGCAGCGTTCCACTGGCTGACTTCGGATACGCTACGGCGGAGTTCTGGGCTGACGGTTTTTACAAGGGAGGCCTGTTGCTGGATCGCTATGGCGTCGCCGATGGTGAGGCGGATGTCGCGACCAGCTGCGTATCCTCCAGCCTGGGCACCGGTTTTGCCGCCGAAGATGATGGCGATGTCGGTGCCGATGGTTTTGAGATGCTCTTTCTGGTCGATATTAAAGCCGATGCCGAGGCCTACGAGGAGGATGACTGAGGTGATGCCCCAGACTATACCGAACATGGTGAGGAAGCTGCGGAGCTTGGTCTCCCAGAGTGCAGACAGCGTTTGTTTGAGAATCTCGCGTATGGGCATAGTCGATGATGCTTTTTGAGTGCGGCGTTATTGAAACTAGAGACCGCCAGTCACTATGTACGCAGTAATGGCTGGGAAGGTTCCTATACTTGTGCGGTTTCGCGAGTCTAAGTGTATTGAATAGTGTGAATTTTCCCTTGAGACAATCCGAGGTTCTTGTTTTCTGGTGCCCGGATGGTCTTGAACTCCCACGACCGGTTCCGGTCTGCGGAGTTCAAGTTCGTTTTTTAGCTCTTGAGGGAACCTCACGCACGCTTCTCATGCTACCGATAAATGCCTTACATGCATTTACTTAGGTTGATTTTCCTGTCGAACCAATTCGTGCAAACGGGTACCAAATACAGGTTACGAAACCGCACCGATTGCTACTCTGTGATTCGAGGAGAATTCACACTTACACTTGCGTGTCTTTAGGAGCTGTATTTGGTAGTTTTGCCCACAGAACGACTACCGAACGAGCTCCCGTTCGATAAGTGGGACTGAGAATCACGGGGGCAGCATCCCACGCAACGATGTCTTGTGGTGAATCGAGAAAGGTGTCGACCCATCGATGCCAGAAAATTTCACTACCGTTTTCCAAGGGCGGAATCTCGAAGTCGAGCGACTCCCAATAGGCATTGAAGATGAAATAGACAAGCAGATTTTCGCTTGGAACCCTGACGCTCAGCGCGATGCTGTGGGAAGAAGTATTCCAGTCTGGCTGATTGAGTTTTACGCCATGCCAATCCTCCATCCCAAATTTGAGTAACTCTGCCAGAGACATCCTGTGTTGCTCCGGGGCGACATCTCGCGTCAGCCGTCTATGAATGACTAATTGAGCAAACCGGTATACATCCGAGTGCTTTTTGAGAAGGTCCCAGTTTAACCATGTGCTTTCGTCGTCGTGACAATATGCATTGTTATTACCCCGCTGCGTCCGCCTGACTTCGTCCCCCATTGTGATCATAGGCAGTCCCAGTGACATCAATGTTGTGATCAAGAAGTTTTTTACCTGGCGATTTCTAAGTTTTTCGATCTCGGTATCATCAGTTGGGCCCTCGATACCATAATTTGCGCTGCGATTGTCATCTGCGCCGTCACGGTTGTTGTCGTTATTCGCCTCGTTATGCTTTTGGTTGTAGCTGACCAGGTCGTTGAGCGTAAATCCATCATGACAAGTTATGAAGTTTATGCTCTGCTCTGCTTCGCGTGCTTCAGGCCCATATATCTCAATGCTGCCAAGAACTCGATCCGCGAAGCTCCGGACGTAGCCCTCGTCGCCGCGAAAGAAACTTCTTACATCATCGCGAAAACGGCCGTTCCACTCTCTCCAGCTATCTCCGATAAAAGTGCCCACCTGATATAGCCCGGCGGCATCCCATGCTTCGGCGATTATCTTTGTTCCGGCAAGCAACGGGTCCGACTCAATATCCCAAAGTAGGGGAGGGTTAGACATCATATTGCCGCTGGAATCGCGAGTAAGAATGGAGGCCAGATCAAAACGGAATCCGTCGACGTGCATCATTTCAACCCAGTAACGAAGGCTGTCTATGATCATGCGGCGCACGATCGGATGATTTGCGTTTAGCGTGTTACCCGTTCCGCTATAGTTGGCATACTCTGAACGGTCTTCTTTGAGAATGTAGTAAGCACTGTTGTCGATTCCACGAAAACACAATGTTGGGCCGTCGCAATCTCCTTCAGTTGTGTGATTGAAGACGACATCGAGGATAACTTCGATTCCTGCCCGGTGCAGTGCCCTAACCATGTCACGAAACTCGTCGACCGGGCCGGTAGGATCCTGCCGTGAACTGTATGCCCGGTGCGGTGCGAAGAACGACACTGGTTGATAGCCCCAATAGTTGACCACACCGGCCGGGCAATCCTGGGCATCGAATTGGAAGACAGGCAGCAGCTCAACTGCGGTAATACCTAGTTCCTGAAGATAGGGAATCTTTTCGATAAGACCTAAATACGTTCCACGGGTTTTTTGATCGACACCAGAGTTGGGGTGACGCGTGAACCCTCGTACATGCATCTCGTAAACGATAGTTCGGGCGGGCGGCCGTCGAAGCGGCATATCGCCCTTCCAGTCATATGCTTGTGGATCCACCACAACGCTTTTCATGGCGGCTGCAAGATTGGGGCCACGGCCACGAGCGGCGGCTCGATTGTATGATTTGGGAATCATTACTGCGCGCGCGTAGGGGTCGAGCAGAAGCTTTTCGGGGTTAAAACGCATACCGGTGGACGGGTCGAACGGCCCATGGAATCGATATCCATATAGTTGCCCCGCGCGGATGTTGGGTACAAACACATGCCAATAGTGATAGGTGCGATTGGTGACAGGATCGATTCGGATCACATCTGCAGGCTCTTCATCACTCTCCTGATTGAAGAGGAGAAGCTCAACAGTCGTTGCCTTACGCGAGAATATGCTGAAATTTACTCCGTCAGGTGCAACTGTGGCGCCGAGGGGCGCAGGTTTTCCTATGCTCGCACCTTTCGAAAGAGTTTCCGTGTCCGGCAATGGCGTATGTGGATGCATGATCACTCGATTGCGTATCCAAGGTATCTGCTGCTGTCCCCTCGCTCAAGATTTTGTCTATCGGCCCGCTACGATTAAGCTGGCCGGCCGTTTCTCATCTTTAGCGAAAATTCCGGTCTTACCGGCGTTCAGGTGACGTTTCAGAGATTGGCGCATCGAGACGTCCGAAAAGGTCGATCAATTTTACGACTAAGCCGGTTCAGCCGCTCTAGTGGTTCGCGCTCAAACCCGCGCCGTTGTCCCCGTATGCTGGCCGTCGATGAGATTTATTCCGTTAAAAGATTCGCTCCAGAGCACAAGTTCCTGAGCTACTTCAACCCAGTTCATCAATCTGCTTGAGGCTTGTAAATTGCTAATTTTACGTAGCTTCCTGGTGCCCGGAGGGGGACTTGAACCCCCACGACCGGTTAAGGTCTGCGGATTTTAAGTCCCATAAAAGGGTGTTTGCGGGATGTTGCATAGAGAGGCAGAATTACGAAAAAACCTTGTAAATACTAGGCACAGCGTTCAGATGATGTTTGCATTGGGATGCACTAAGGAGCGCCTAATTCCAATGCAAAGTGCCACCACAAGTGCCACCAAGATTTAGTCCCTGGAATCTTCAGGATATCGCTCACGAACTGGCGTGTAGTCAGGTCCCAGTTTGTCAGTCTCCAAAAGGTGCTTTAGTAATTTGTGATATGTGCCGATCATTTCAATCATGGGAATGATGGCTGTGCGTTTCCCACCGGCAGCGGCTACCTGTAAGGCTGTATCCATCTGAGTCTGTCCCAGTTTGACCGCCTCACTGAGAATCAATTCCTGTCGTCTAGCGTGTCGCTCTCTCCATAGCCCCAGTTGCGTAATCAAACTTGAGACGAGTGCCCCCACTGCTGCGGAACCAAGTATTACCGAACCATAGGTGCCCAAACTCACGGTGACCTCCAGGAATGTGTGTTGATGATCACAGTAGAACATATTCGCTTTTGTTTCGCTATACACTTTCTTCATGCAGCCCACCGTCCGCGTCTACATTCACTGTCACCACTATGGCGACCATTGGGCTGTCCAGTACCTCCAAGAGGATTTGAAGACACCAGTGGGCAGGATGTATCGCTATAGCCGTATAGACCAGGTGCGCGAGATCCTGAAGCGTGCGGACTGTGCGCTAGACCAATGGGGAAAGTTTGAGGAAGGGATTCGTTGCTGGGGAATTGGTGCGTGCTTTTTGAATCTGACGGGTGAGCAGTACGCCAAGCTCAAGTGCGGTAAGGCTTGAGCTTGGCATGTTGCAATAATGGACATACTTTTCCTCAACAGCGGAGGCAGGCAGAACGCGGTACTCTGTGCCCAAAGGAGCAACACAGATGCCCATCAATTACATCGAAAACACCACCTTCACAGTAAACCTTGAACCCCACCTAGACGGAGAAATGATCTACGTCGTTCCACACCTCACCCACATGGCCCGTCCACACGCTTTCAGCGATGCTAAAGGGAAGCCAATTTTCATAGATAGGCTTCTACATGATCTTGAACACACTTTTGTTGTTGAACCGGACGAGTTCGCGAGGGTCAAAGACAAATTGCTGAAGAATGAGCGGACTCAAGTGGCTATTTATACGTCTGCGGATCTTCTTGGTCGCGTGCTGTTTCCGCCTGTGCAGGCTATCAGGGAAGACATGGTTGGAATTCGCTTCATAGACATAGATGATGATTCAACCGAATCTAGTCTCGTCCGCCCATGCAGCGGTCCTCCAGAAGTGGGTCAACAGATGTATGTGGCAGAGCGGCCGCAACATCCTGTGAGAGTGACAAGAGTGAGTCCAACGTTGGAGCCGACTGCTGATGGAGTTGACTACGTGGTGCATTACACAACGAGGCAGCTATACAACTAATAATTCATTGGCTATACATGCCACGGTTCTGATGTTAACTTTGGTCCTGCATCACACACTCAACAAAGGGCCACCACGAATGACAACTGCAACACTCTCCGTATCATCTGCTTTGGAATACAAACAAGTGGCAGAACGCGCCCTAACCATTGGTAACCGCATGAATGCATGGATTGCCGAAGCCGTGCAGCTTGAATCCCTTCCTGCCCTCACAGCAGAGCAAGAGAACCGTCTGGATGACATCAGCAACGCACTGAATTCCTATGACCTCTTGCTTGAGGACGCTATGGAAGATCCAAAGGAAGATTGGGTGGAGCGTGCAGTAAAGGCGGCCAACTAATGGCAAAGTACCTAGTCATCATCACTCCATTTTCGGCCGAGCAGCCGTACATTCTCGCTATCTTCCCTAGCGGAGATGATAGAGGCAGCATAGTTAGGCACAAACAGTACGACATAGAGAACCTCAGACAAGACATGAAGGACTGTCTAAACGCGAGCGAAGACGGCTTTGTCAGAGTGCTAAAGATCATCTCCGAAACAGGTAGATGGTCCACAGAAGTTTCCCTTTCTGATCAGTATGCATCACGCCTTGGATGGTTTGAATAGATCGCTGAAACGCAAAAAGAACCCAGTCTGTTTCTCTCAATACACCGAGGGAAGCAGACTGGGGTTTTTTGTTTGTCTTATACTCATATTCTGCAAAGTCGAGGTGGAGACACGATGATGGGATACACAGTAATTTACGAGCATGTATCCAAAGACAACTGGTCAGCGTCCGTACCTGACCTCCCAGGTCTTGCTGTGGGAGGGTACACCAAGGAGGAAGTGGAGAAGAAGATTCAAGAGGGCATTGTGTTCCACATTGAAGGGCTCAAGGAGGACGGTCTTCCTGTTCCTCCACCACGACAGTCCTAAACAAAAAAAATGCCCTCCACCTAACCGATGTTCTGGCCAAGTGGAGGGCATTGTTGTTTCTTTTGCTGTCTTATACTCATATGGATGAAAAAGCAGAGAGAGCCAAAGCGGTGCTGGCGTATTCGCGGGTACGATAGCCTGACCCTGATATTCGATCAAAGCGTTCCTTTCGGGCAGATGACCGAAGGCAACATGAAAGCACTGCTCCGGGCGCTCGTAGCAAAGGATCTCTTGCCGCATGAGCTTATGGGTGCGTATGCGAAGCGAGGCACGAAGATTCACATTGCGCTTTTGGAAATTCAAAAAGAGAAGCAGCTTGAGAAAAGACGCACCGTTTACACTTGTGGCAACAATCCTTACTACACAGCAGATATCGAACTATTGAGATAAACAGACTGGGTTCTATTAGTCTTAGAATCAACTCACCTATATGCTCGAAATCCTAAACGCGCTCTTAACGATGTTTTTGAATCTTTTTAATATCTCGCGAGAGGCGAAAGAGCAGAAAGTACCAACAAAGTATATTGTCGTCGTAATTGTCGCCCTCACGCTTTTGGGCCTCTACGTTTGGAAACGGCCCCACCCTACCAAGCCGCAACCGCAAGTTGTTGCTGCCCCAGCCGTGGAGACTGAACCAAGCCACACGCCACCTGCCCACAAGAACAGAACCATCCCCAAGAATGCAGTTGTCCAAAAAGGCAACAATAATCAGCAGACCGTGATTCAAGCTCCCGTAATTCAAACCGCAGGACCCTGCTCTCAAAACATCATTGGAGGCAACAACAACGTCAACAATTGCGAACCTCCAATTGAAATCAAGAGTCATTTCGACCCTTCACAAGCTGTTCTATCTCAAAATGGCCATCCGCAAACTCCCTTAACTTTCTCAATTGATCACGCTTGGTCGGAGGGGACCTTTGAATTCATCTGTGACCGCGCTTGCTCAGTTACGAATGTATGTGGTGTGCCCGGGATGAATCCAGGAATAAGTTGGGGAAAAGAAGACCACAATCCAAATGTCGCTTTCATGGACGTTCATACGGCGTTTCCACCACGGTATCAATGCAAGATGTTGATTGAGTCAGACGATGACACTCCCATCCAGACCGTGGTTGTTAAAACACTTCATCTGCCCAACAACTGATTGACGATTCACATTTAGGCCAGAGAACTTTTGCAGCACACAAACAAAAAATGCCCCTGCCACCAACCCAATAAAGGGAAGATGACAGGGGCTTTTTGTGTCGTTGGCTGCAAAGTATTGCCTATTGCGGTACGGACAGGGAAGGGCTACGCTTGGCCACCGGGCCAAATCTGAATGTAGAGGAATCCAAAATGACTCCCTTACGTAGGAACCTCTTGCGAGTTCTTCTTTGTAGCCTAGTACTGGCCGCTCTACCAACGACTGCTGCTCTGGCAGATACCATCTCAACATTCGACCTACACTATATATTCCTCTCAGGTGCGGTCAATTCTGGAACCCTCACAGTTGACACGACAACCGGAGTAGCAACGGCACTTAATTTTAACTACTCCAGTTCATATGGAACACTTTCGGTGCGGGAAATAACGGACCAGGAGTCTCCGGTGGATGGAACTTATTACCAAGTGTTTGGTATAGTGTCGGACAGCCCACTCCAGTTAGTCCAGCTATTCTTTCCGGGGTCATCGCTTGTGAATTATGCTGGTGGCTCAGACTGCACATTTATCGATCCGCCTCTTTGTGCAGAGGTCTTGGTCTATAACGGTGTCGAGCTGTCCAATGACCAAGCATCATCAGAAGACATAACTCTTGTCTCATCAGTTACCACTGGAGCAACACCTGAACCCACATCGCTCGTTCTGTTGGGAACTGGTCTGCTCGGTGCAGTAGGTGCCTTCTGTCGCAAGTTGTTCAACAGCTAGACACAAAAATAAGCCCACCACCTCATGAAGAGATGATGGGCTTTGTGTTGCTATCAGGCTGTGGGCAGACTGGTTGATCTGGAGACAGCCTGATTAGGGATTAGGCGTGCATGGTCAGGTACTTGATTGGGTGCGTTCCTGCATCCGTAGAATACGAACCACCGCGTCCATAACCGATGAACGCAACCGCACCCTTAGAAATCAGGTACGTGTAGGGATCGCGTGCAATCTGGAACTCACCAACGTTTCGCAGAGTATAACCAGCCTTGAAGTCGCCAAACGCAATAGGCTTGTTGCCAGGTCCAATGTTCGGAGCGAACTGATCCAGCACCACAGGATGTCCAAGAAGCGTACCCAGAGCATCAGCACCATTCGGAGCAGACAGGGCAGGCTGGAACAGAGGGCGTCCAGTGCCGTCCACAACACCCAACAGAGCCGTGCGGGTTGCCGCATTCATCGTCCAAGTAGCATTCGGCAAGTAGGCGGGGTCGATGCTGCCATAGAGGGCTAGGATGTCTGCATAGGTGACTACCAGACCGCCAGCCGTACTGGAAGTTGCACCAGACGTTGCACCCGCAAAGTAGCTGGCGAAGTTCCCAGAGCCCTGCGAGATGTTCTTCGCGAGTCCACGATACAGACGCTGGCCGAACGCATCACGAATGAACGCATCCAGATCAAAATAGCTGTCCTGAAGTTCCTCAATCGTTACGAGGATTGCTCCCGTCGTGTATTTGTCTGTGTTGCTGGTAATGGTAGACAGCACGGGATCGGTTTCAGTGGCTGCCGTATCCTCACCCCAAGTCGTAAGGCCGTTAGCAGTGTCATTGACAAGGCTGACCTTCATGCTTGCGCCAGTATCCGTCTGACGCTGGTTGACGATGTTGACCACACCACCGTATGCCTGCTGTGCCTGCGTAAGGATGGGGCTGAACGCAGGGGCTACAAGCTGCGAACCGCCAGTGATGCTGCCGGCAACGGCACCAACGCCGAGGTCACGCTGTTCACTAACCTTGCCGTGAACCATGAAGTCACGTAGTTCACGCTTCGCAATCTCGTAGCGTTCATCGTTGCTGACTCCAACCTGACCACGAGGCGGCCGTGCGGCGCGCTGCTCAATGGTGGCAATCTGTTCCTTGATAGCCATAGATTCGTTGAAAAGCTGATCAACCCTAGCAGTATCAGCAGGGGTCATCTTGCTGCCCTTGGCTGCAAGTTTGGTAGATTCAAGGCTGAGCATGGTGAGGTTGGAACGCAGTTCTGCAATAGATTTCGACATATTTGTATTTCCTTATTCCTAGCTCTTGGCTAGGTGTTTGAGGCACAGGACATCCACACTTGTTGTGGTGGGTCAGGGCTTCGTTGAGGCTTTGAAGACGGGGAAATTTAGCTACACGCAAACCTGTTTCTGTCGCCTGTGCTGGTATTGCTGCGGGTTGGTTGACACCGCAAGGTTGCTTATGTGTTGTCGCCCTTCATTGGGGCACTCTTTGGATTCGGTTCTGCGTTGACCAGCTTTTCAGCGTTGCAGAAGTTGACGGGTGCAAGTACAAGGCTGCCCACATCACCGCCCAAAGGATTGAGCCCTGCTAGTTCTCTGAGTTCATCAGTCTGGTAGATGCCAGCACTCCGAATGACAGACATAGACTCCATCATTGAGACAGGATCGCTCTTGAGCAGGTCTGTCCATTTATGCTCGATAACGAATCGAGACATCTGGCCAGGAAATAGCTTCCTAAGGAGTTCAGAGGATAGTTTCTTAGTGATCCACTTCAGCCCTAGCTCGTAGTAGGCCAAAATCATAGAAGAGTAGACCTCTCCAGATACCCGTGCCTCCGAACTGAGAAGTTGGGTGTTCACTGAGAACAATCCTGCTACAGCCGTTCTGGACCATTCCTTTGCCTTTATCAAGTCTGCCTCGGCGTTATTAGGAATATTCAGCGGGGTGTAAGTCATTTCCTGATCCAAAATGGCAATCGCGTGTTGATTCCTGCCAAGGTTTAGATCGTTCCAGTCCTGCCGCATTTTAGCCTTGTCCTCGGGCTTAAACTTATGAGGACCAGAAAGGATTCCAGACGGGGTAGACGCATTGGCGAAGTACCTATTGCAGTGGCGTTGAATGGCTAGGTTCTCTGCGATAACTTCACGGCTGGTAGTGAGTACGCTTACGCCTGTGATTCCATCTCCACTCGGATTGCCTACGAAGTGACAGATGCTTGCGGCTGGCAGTGTTCTCCGATTGGTTCCAATTGTTACTTCATAGAGAATGTCTCCACTCTTTGGATCACGGTACACACGAACGTTAGGTGCATGGATATACCAAAGTCCTGTGACCTTAGAACCTAATCGTGTAATTTCCAAGAAACTCTGCCCGTAGAGCAGAATGTCTTTCACTACCTCAGTGAAGAGGGTTTCTGGAATGCTTTCAGGTGAACATTCATGCTTGAGCAAGCTGTGAATCGGATTACCGAATGCCTCAGTCTTGCCCGTACCGTCGCTGTTCCTCTCGTAGAGAATCAGGGGCAGACTGGCAATTGAGCGTGAGATCAAGTTCACACATCCTGCCACTGTCTCACTCTGCATTGCAGACCTTGGGTTCACGTCGATGTCCGCGAAGCTGCTGCCACCACCCAATAAAAAATCCCACCTTGCGGGTGAGATTTGGATACCAGGATTACTTCGTACTTCTTTGTTTGGTTGTTGAAGATTTAATTTAATCATTCATTGTTATTCCTTACTTAATTGCTTGTAACTGGCTGTAACGTGTGTCATAATTCCTCCAAATCAAGGTCGAATCCGTAAAGTATTCCCCTAGTGATTCCCACACAACCTATAGACTAAAAACCACGATATCTGGTAGGTCAAGTGGTCAGAACCACTACATTTTGATTTGTGGACATAAAAATTTGACTGTGGGCCTGTCTAAGGCACCGCTGGGATTGTCTTTCGTAACCCCCATCCCATCAACCACTTAACTAGGCGTAAAAGGATTCAATGCATTACCTATGCGAGTAGCTAGACTCACTTGCTAACGCCTAGTTGCCTGATCGCCAGTGACCACGCAGTATTGTCATCTATCTCAACTGCGACTGTGTTCGAGTCAACGAGGCAGTATCGGTCTGGTGTTGGCTTCCACAGCAACCCATGATGTTCGAGTTCAGACTCAGACGTTATCAACTCGTCTGCGTTTAGACGGGAACGCATCAAAGCTTCATCGTGCGACCACCTGACTGTGGTGCGGTTTGTGAACTTAGAAGAGAACCATACAGCGACGTATAACTTCACCGCAGCGACGCTGAGGATTGAACGCCAGGTTGGATTCAATATGGATTCAGGTGGTGTCCTAACTATTTGCTCCCTTGTCATCCGAGCCATTATGGAATCACCTTCTCGCCAGCAACCTCACCCACATACTCAACACTGACAACATCTCGATACGAGTAACGATCAGTGCGAAGATGTTGGTTTGCATACTTGGCGGCTTTGGTGATCGAGCCGTGAATATCTTTTCCACAAATCGTGTAGAAGAGACTGGGTTTGCCGAGAGACTGCGCGATTTCTACGTTATAGAGTTTCATTGTTCTTAGTCCTTTATGGGTGTTTCAATGGTTAGTGGGTTAATGTTTAATTTCTTACGAGCCAACAGTCAGCGTCACAGGCCCACTGATTTTCAGCTTCACTCCCCAGCTAATCGCCTTCGTTGTGTCGATGGTGATATCGCGGGATTCAACGAGAGCAGAGAACGTATAGGTGTCGCCTACGCTGGTCTGTCCTGCCTGTTGGTTGATCGGCAGCACGAGTTTGAAATCATATTTGAGACCAGTAGAGAACGCATTTTCTACTGCGACCTGTCCAGCATCAGAAGCAATGCGGTTACCACTGATATCAACGGTGCCGTTGTTGCGAGTCGTGGTCAGGAACTCCTGATCGTTTCCAGACTGGAAATTGGTTACGTCCTCCGAACTCCACTGTGCACCACTGATACCACTGGTTTTGATCTCACCAATGAGAATGAAGACTTCTGTTCCTACGCTGCCTGTGATTGCTCCGATGCTGAGACTAGAGCCTTTACCGCTTTGTGCTTTCGATCCACTGTATGTAGGCATGATGTTTCTCCTTTAAATGAAAATGGCCACCTGATTGGTGGCTGTTGGTTGCATATTGTGCAAGATGTTGGATTGGTCTCGGCTTTATCAAAAATGAGAAAGCCGATGAGAATCCGTTGAATCATTTTTGATTGAACGGTTTTAGATTTAGAGAGTGCTCAAAATGTAGTATTCCGAAAGACAGCGATAAGAGAGCAATTCGTGCTCAAAGAAGTCAGTGCTGCGGGTCCACTCGATTGTCATGTTGGCATCCGTGTAACCGTTCAGTGCTGCCTTCACTTGGCTACGGAGCGTGACTGCATCGTGATAGGTCTTGCCGTAGCTGCTGATCTCAACGCGGTATTTAGTGAGCCCAGCAGTGGTGAATGTGGGTGATGCTGTTGCGCCCACGATGCTGTAGACAGCGGCCGGTAATGTTGGTTCATTGGGCAGGATGAGAGGATAGAACCGCTGCCCAGGTACTTGTGTGGAGAGTACAGAGAACAATGATTGCTCTATCATTCCTGCCCATCCAGTTCATACACACTCAAGGTCACTGTGCGGTTTGCTTGGTCAGGGTTGCTGACGGTTTCAATGTTGTACGTGTGGATTACTCCGCTGGAGTTTTCTGTGTAGACGACCCGCTGATTGGGCTGGAAGGTAAACGATGCTGCCCATCGAACGATAATGTCCAGAGTGTTTTTGCTTACGAACTCGGCCGTGCTGTATGTCTGTTTCCCGCTCTTGGGATTAATGTTTGCCCAGCACTGGTAAACATTGGTCCACACCTGAATGGGTGAGCCAAACGTATCCTGCGAAGTGCTTTGAGTCTGTAGCGAGATCCTACGATTCAGAAGGCCGGGGTTCATCGCGGATACCCCAGCGGCAGCATCTGATAGGTTCCAAGCAATGCGGACGCACTCAGAGGCATGGGGAAGGAGTTAAAGTTGCCACCACTTTGGACAACCTCTGATCTGTTCTCGTAATACGCTCCCACGATGAGCTTGATAGCGTGGATGAACGATTGCGGCACGTTCTGGTATCCAGCAGTGAATGTAATGGTCACGCTGTTGGTGTCATAGAGAGCAACTGGCCAGACTGTTCCATACGTCGGTGTGATGCGTGCAGGCTGCGAGAGAAGGTCTGCATTGTATGCACTTGGACTCAACGTCTGAACCGTCCCCGTCTGATCCTTGTATGTAATCGAGTCAACACTGAGGACGGGACCACGAGGGAGGATGATTGCTGTCTCATCGTTGGCAAACATTGAACCGTGGCGGCCGTGCCTATGGTGCAAGTGTGACCAGCAACCGAATCTAGGGAACTCATCGAATGCAAACTCCCACTGTTGGCTGACCAAACATCTGCCTGTAAGGTCTTCTGCCCTTTCTCGTGCTGTGGAGATTAATGTTTGAATCAAGTCGTCATCGTCCGTTACGTCAACGCGAAGATAGTTCTTCATGTCCGCGAGAACGATTGGTTCACTCGCTGGAGGTGTTACCTGTTTCAGGGGGAATGCCATGTGGAGTCCTTACGTTTTCATAATGAAGTCTGTCTAGCTGTCCACTCTTGATTGCTGCATCGTGGATACAATTCCAGGCGGCGGTTGCACACACTAGCTGCTCTCTTTTGCTGTGATGGGGATAGTGATGCGCCAATTTAGCGCGAACAATGGGTTCACAGTCGCCCAGGTCGGACTCAGGGGAGTCGGCAGGCAATAGGATTTTGCACACTCTGCAATGGGGTCTGAGATGTTCTGGAATTGGATCGGTCATAGAATCCTTGGGTTAGATAAACGAGGGGCAGGCGCATCAACGTCTCTGGCTGAGAGAACAGAGACGGAGCACACTGCCCTTGTACTGCCGTGCTGACTGGAGAGTAACCACGGCAATCTGGAATGTCTGAAAGAAACGTACGCAGGAGACACTTAACCGTTGCTGTCCATCCAAGGACACCGACTAGCGGACAACGGATAGTTCTACAACTGCGTACGGTAGGTTGGTTCGGCACTGAGCAAATCTCACCAGCGAGAAAAGCGACTAACGCACTGGCTACAACTCTGGATACCGAACCGAACAGCAACAGGGGAAAGTCACCGAGGGATGAACGGCCCATCGGATATAAACCTGTTGCTGCCCATCTTGAAGGAGGGGAACAAATATGCTCAACCCTCTCTATATACATAGACAGGTCAAATCGTTCAAAAAGTAACAACGAGAGCAAAATAGTTGAAATTATTTCTTGGGGTGGGTTCTGTCACCGTGGTGCAACTCAGTCTGATATGGGCAGACCATTGCTTTCTGTGAAAGGGGTCTATTCCTGAAACGCCTTTGTACTGTGAATTCTGTCCAGGTGTGTATTTCTTCCAGGCTACCTGCTCTTTGGTTCCCGTCATCAAGTTGCATTTTCTGCAATCCAAGGTGTCAGCAGTCCTGTGGAACACCTTCATGTCTGCCGGGGGCTTCATCAAGAAACGATGGAGCAGAAGCCCTGACTGCTTCCCTCCTGCCCTGTAGAGGTTGGCTCTGATGTAAACAACACCGTTTCTTTCCTTGTGAGCGTGCCAGTTGTGTTCTGCCACTCGTTCTGCATCCTCAAGATCAATCTGCACATGGAACTGACCGAGCTTGCCAGCGATAAACAGGACAGCTACATCATTCTTAACGACAACAGAACTCATGGGAACCAGACGGAAAGATTTACAAATTTCGCCAAGGGGAACAGCTTGTTAACAATTGTATCCAACGCTGTTAACTCTATTGTTTCTAGTCTTTATGTTCTTTGTGATTAGCAGTGTTGTTGAGTACAGAGACACGAATGGCTTAACCTAGGATTTCGGGTGCTTTATAGAGAACAGAGCACACGTCAGGGGCGCACAGATTTGGTAATAAAGCCTCAACTGCCATTGAGTGCTCTATGGTCTTAACGACATTCTGTACGGGTTTCCTGAGCCCTTAACCATGTCGCTACGCATCGCTGCTGTAGTTTGTCAGTCGTTCAACTACCTGACTTCGACCACGGGTATCAACCGTGGGTGTTTGAGCCATTTGCATATTCTGCAAACAACTGGCATCCGTCAGGGTAGCGTCAGCGCCCTGCGGGGTACATCCATCATTCAGTTGTCAGATGGTCCCAAAGCCTAGAGGTGCTGGCATGGATGGGATCTGGATGAATGACTCTCTACATTGATAGACAGGTGAAACTTCACAAAAAGTAACAACGGACCCAAAATAGTTGAAAATAATTTCAGTTGGGAGGCAGTGCAGCGGGGTGCAACATCACACCCCGTGCATATTATGCAAACTGTTCCAACCTAAGCCTGAGCGAAATAGGCATCCTTACGCTGGAGCATCGTGCCTACCTTGCTCCTCATGCGAAGCACGCGCATCTTGATTGTGCTTTCAGGCAGTCCCATAAACTGACCAATCCCTTTGTAGTTCTGCCCCGATCTGAGCAAGTCACAGATAAGCCGATCTGTTCCCTGAATCCAATCAGGGAGTTGCCGACCAAGGGCAGTGTGAATCCCAGAGAAGAAGTAGTGCTTGCTGATCTCTGGATTGTCCTGCGGCCGCACCACTTCATCCTCATCCTTCTGGGATGTGACAACCTCAACGTGCTCTTTGATGTATTCCAGAGTATCTCTGAGGCAATCCTTGCCGGAGTTGTATGCGATTTTGTTCACCCAACTATAGATTCCCTCTGGTCCACCCTTGAACTGCGGCAGACTCTGCCATATGCGAATGATTGCCTTCTGAGCGTAGTCAGAGGGGGTTGCACTTACATGACGGAGACCGTACACACGCGCCGTGCATTTGCTTTGAATCATCCGATAGCACGCCATATAGAACACGAATGGTCCGAAGGGATCTCCTGCAATGAGTCTCTTGTACCCCTCCGTGATTTCATTCCTCGTCCGCGCCTTTACAAGGGCAGCCAAGGGGTCAGTCTCAACAACTGCCTGAATCAGGCCGGGGTAGACTGCCGAGCAGAACTCAAGGAACTCTGCTCTTAGCTGCCTAGCAAACCGATTGGAGGGGCCGAATCCTGTAGCGAGTCTGTCCTGCACAGATACAAGGAATGCCAGAGGAACGTTCGTATCTCCACCCGTCCACGTCGCCAGATAGAAACCCAACTGCTCAACATAAAGCTCATCATCAAACTTCTTCCTCAGATAAAGCTTATTGAGCAGATTGATTTGGGCATCCGTCTGCCGCTTGACCAGCTTGGAAGGGACTCGCTCGACGTTCACAACGATGTCATCTTTCCTGACGCAAGCTGGTGGGATTGTTACCAGCCTGAGATTTACAGCCCCGTCACGAATAACCAGAATCCTTCCATGAGGGCAGTTGAAGTCAGGTGCGTAATGCCCCCACGTTCGGTTCTTAGTCTTCCTGCGGACTATCTTTGTGTCCACAAGCTGCTCAAATTCTTCACCAGTTAAGCCAGGTGCGTCCGCTGTGGGTTCAGTGAGGTCATGGAGCGTCTGTTTCGTTGTGGGGCTGCTGGTGGCTTCGTTTGCTGCTTCGGTTACTTCTACTGTTGCAATGTTCATGATGAAACTCTTTCTTTGTGGTGCTGGTTTAAGACACAGGTGTTCAATCCCCTGTGGAGGGGTGTTGTCGGCCTTGGTTGTTGGTGGGTTCGGTACGGGGTGTTACGAGGATCTTGCCGGCACTACTTGCAACTCGGTAGGGAGGGGTCTATTCGTCAACGCTGCAAAGGCTGGCGTGATTGGTGCGTGCAAACTTCGTCAGAGCCGAGTGCAGGAACATAACCTTGCTGCCCTGCTTCACAAAATCAATCAGGCCGTTGCCAACGGCGTAATCCAGGGTGCGGGTGCTGATGGACAGCGCGAACGCGGCCGACTTCCGGTCATACAAAATCTTGGCGATGGTTGGGGTGTTGTCGGCAGATGCCATCAAAGAGTCGATGACGAAGGAGTGTGCAGGTGTCTGTGTATCAAGCATTGTGTTGTCCTTAAAATGAAAATCCCCCAATCAAGGGGGGTTGGTTGTGGTGCTGTTGAGTTGTGGTGGGGAATCAGAATTCCCTTCTATAGTAATAGGTGGAAAAAGAGACCCAAAAACCGACGGTCAGTTCAAAAATAGTTGCTGACTGGTGCGGGGGACTGCTGAACTGTGCAGAAACTTATTTACCCCTCTGGAGTAATAGGTAGGATTTAGAGGGTAAAAACCCTCATCGAACCCAAAATAAATTCCCCTCTGGAGTAATAGGTGGGATTTCGAGGGTAAAAAGTATCCGTTGGGTTGAAAATATCTGTGGAAAATTCAATTTAGTTCCATTGGGTTCAATTGAGTGCAAAATTCCCTCTGTAGTAATAGGTGGGATTTGGAACCCAAAAACCCCCTTCGTCTCCAAGAATATTTTCCCCTCTACAGTAATAGTAGGAAAAAGAGACCCAAAAACCGACATGGTGTTCAGATTTATTTCAATTGGGTGCAGGGGAGTTCAACTCATTTCTATTTCCATCTCTATAGTCATAGACGGAAAAAGAGACCTAAAAAGTATCCTTTGCCGCGAAATAATTTACGGGAGGGGCGGCGGTTGTTTTTGGGTGGGGCATACTGTGCAAGCTCAATCCAGCTTCTCAATCTCAGACTGATTGTGTGATGGACTCAGATGGCTGTATCGCTTAGTCATGGCCAAACTCTTGTGACCTGCCAGTTGAGCAATACTGAGCAGCGATACATTCTTCATTGCCAACCGAGAGCAGAACGTGTGCCGCAAATCGTGCCATCGGAGTCCATCAATCTTGGCATCCTCAATTGCTGTCTCAAACCACTTGCGGGGATTGTTCAGCGGTTCCCCACGCGAGGACTTGAACACACGGTCTGTCTTCTTATGCTTTGGTGAGGCGGCCGCTAGAGTGTTGAATGCCTCAGCAACCTTTGGATGAATGGAGATCGTTCGGCTGCTCCCATTCTTTGTCTCGTGCAGGTGGATCTTTTTGTTGGTGAGGTCCACACAGTCCCAGGTCAGTGAGAACTGCTCAGTCTTCCTCATTCCCGTATAAAGAGCCACATCCAGTGCAGGAATATGGGCAGCGTATCGCTTCTCCATAACCTTCCTGAGTGCCTTCTCTTCGTCATCCAGCAGGTAACGGATGCGGCCGCTGCTCTCTGTCCTCTTTGGGACCATACGAGCCGGATTGCTGGTGACTTTCTTGCTGAACATTCCTTGCCGGAATACCAGGCTGAGAAGGGAACGATACCTGTTCTTTGTCGCTGGCGACCATTGGGTCTGCTCAGTAAGCCATTGGTCAATCTGATGAGCTTCGATTGACGCGGCCGTCCGCTCACCAAACTCAGCCACGAGGACTTTCATTCTGCTTGTCACCGTGCGAATGTCTTTGGGGTGATTCTCCGCTGACCACTTCACAGCCTCACCAGCTAAAGCCTCAAAGGTAATGCCCCTCTTCCTCAGATTCTGGGGCAGCTTTGCCCCGGCTAGAAGTTCGCTCTTGCGCTTCTGATAGAGCTTGATTGCGTTGCCTTTGGTGCCCACCTTCTCACGCTTGCGAACAGACCCTTGCTTGTAGCAGATCCACCAAATGCCGCTGCCCTTGTCGCGTTCGTATACGCCTCTAACCTTCGCTGGTTCCTTGCGTGCCTTCTTGGTCGTCATGATCCATGAGCGTACACAATGTGAAGACTAAGTGCCACTAAAAGTGCCACTGGCGCAATGGGCCAAATTTGGTTCCTTTGACTGCCCTCTGTGGAAGTTATTGATTCCATTATGTTTTGGTGCCCGGAGGGGGACTTGAACCCCCACGAAGATTTTATTCTTCTGCGGATTTTAAGTCCGCTGTGTCTGCCGATTTCACCATCCGGGCATTAGAAACTACCCACCCTCGTTCATCCTAACTCATACGCAGATGCCTGATGAATTCGATCTCACGATCGTATGACCGTTTGTACAATGAGAGTCGTCTTTATCGGGAAGATGCTGTCTTCGGCGAAGGTATAGTTGCACTCAGAGAAATGAAGAAGCGATTTGGTAAGGTTCGCGTGGTAGTAAGGTCGAGTTCCATCTTGAACGGTCCATACAAATTACGCTCTTCTACAACCATGGACGGCTGGTATTTTTGCAGCGTTGTGGTAGTTTTCGCGGCCTTGATGGCAGTGTCGATTCCGGGTGCGGCGCTGCAAGCTCTTTCACAACGTTCGGATGGGGTTACGGTTCAGGGTGCTGTCCGTAATTCAGACGGCAAGCCGGTTAGCGAGGCTGTGGTACGGCTTGAGCAGAAAGGTGTGCCCGGTGCCGTTGCGTCGAAAACTAATGCACTGGGGGGCTTTACATTTTCGGCGCTTCAGCCCGGTCGCTATCTGCTGAGCGCGGAGAAATCGGGATCCCGCAGCCGCGCCACTGAGGTAAATGCGACGTCTGCAGGAAATCAACTGACGGTTGATCTGGTCATTGAAGATCTCGACGGAGTTCATTCCGATTCCAACGCCAATTCTTCGTCCGCGATTCAAGCCATGACATTTGCCGATAAGCCTAATTTCACTGTCGCGGGAGTTACGGATTGGACCGCGGTGGGTGGGCATGGGTCGGACTCAAGCTTGCGAACCAGTGAGGCTCTCGCTAGTAAGACTCTTACGCTCAAATCGGATGGGTTGGGAGATGGGGCAGTCCGTATTGCGGGTAATGCCAACGAAACGAGTGAATCGGAAGACAAGCTGCGTGCGGGTCTTGCGAGCGCTCCCGGCAGTTTCGAGGCAAACCATGAGCTCGGTGCGTTCTATCTTCATGCAGGCAGATATCGAGAGTCTATCCCACTGCTTCAGAGCGCATCCCGGATCGATCCGGCAAATCAAGATAACGAGTATGATCTGGCGTTGGCTTATGACGGAGGAGGCGATTTCCCGCAGGCACGGGAACGCGTTAATACATTACTGGCACATCAAGAGAGTGGGAACTTGCATCGGCTGGCGGGGGAGCTCGACGAGAAACTGGGTGACCCTTTGGCCGCAGTTCATGAATATGAACGAGCGGTGCGGATGGATCCGAGCGAGAGGAACTATTTTGAGTGGGGCTCTGAGTTGCTGCTTCATCGAGCTGTGTGGCAAGCGCAGGAGGTCTTTCGCAAGGGGACCGAGGCATACCCGAAATCGGCTCGGATGCTGACCGGGTTGGGTACGGCTCTCTTTGCGAGTGCTCGCTACGATGAGGCGGCACTTCGTCTGTGCGCTGCTTCCGATTTGAATCCTGCGGACTCCGAGCCTTATATCTTCATGGGCAAGATCCAGGTGGCGGCGCCCAACCCGATGGCTTGCGTTGAACAGAAGCTGTCGCGGTTTGTGCAAGAGCAGCCCGGAAACTCCGTTGCGAATTATCTTTACGCGATGGCACTTCTAAAGCGTCAGCAACAGTCGGCAGACAAGCAGACCTTGCAACAGGTAGAAGACCTGCTTACGAAGGCGGTGACTATCGATGCCAAATGCGGTGAAGCTTACCTTCAACTGGGGATTCTCTCGGCGTCCCAACGTGATTTTGAGAAAGCGATTGATTTCTATACGAAGGCAATCGAAGCAGACCCACAGCTGGGGGATGCCCATTACAGATTAGGTGTGATCTATGACCGGATGGGTGAGCCGGTGAAGGCTAAACAGGAGTTTCATCTGCATGACGAGATCAAGAGGCAACAGGCGGAAGATATTGAGCGTCAGCGGCGAGAGGTTAAGCAGTTTTTGATTGTTCAGCCGGGGCAGACTTCTCATCCGCCCGGGCACTGAAACTGAACATGAAGTACGCTTATGTCGATCGAGGCTTGAGCGAGGCTATGATGCCATCGCCTTCGCGGATGGTGAGTATCTGGTTCGCCTTGACTTGCGTGAATCGTTCGATTTTTTGTGTTGTTGGCCACTTCACTTCGATTAAGTCCACGGTCTCCACTTTTCCTAGACCGAAGTGAAGGCGAAGGTCACTTTGTGACATGACACTTGTGCCGCTATGCACTTCGTCCATCTGGGCATGTTTGCTAGTGATGACGCGAACGCGCGCCCCGATGGCGGTGCGATTGCATTTGGTTCCGATGAGCTTGATCTTGATCCAGTTTTGTTTGTTCCCTCCGTCATTGCGAAGGAGCGAAGGAAGATCGTTGAGATTCAAGATCAGTACATCCATGCTGCCATTGTTGTTGTAGTCGCCGAACGCGGCACCACGGCTGGAGAAATGCTCGCTGATGCCTGGCCCCACCTCCGCCGAAACATCCTTGAAGTTGCCATTGCCGAGGTTCTTGTAGACCAGCCGAGGATTCTTGAAACTCTCGCCGAAGTTGTAGTGGTCTACTTCGGGGTAGACGTGTCCGTTGACCTGAACGATGTCTGTCCAGCCATCATTGTCGTAGTCGATGAAGCCGCAACCCCATGCGACATAACGATTGTTGACGCCGATTCCTGAAGGAAAGGTTACGTCGCTAAAGGTACCGTCGCCGTTGTTGTGATAGAGATTGCAGGTGTCGTCGACGAAGTTGGTTTTAAAGATGTCGAACCAGCCATCGCAATCGTAATCGGCAACGGCGACACCCATTCCGGCCTGCTCGTGGCCGTCGTCGTTATAGGCACAGCCGGCCATAACAGCGATATCTGTGAACGTGCCGTCGTGGTTGTTCTTGAATAGAATGCTCGGTTCTGAATCGACGGCGATGTAGATGTCGGGCCATCCGTCATTATCAAAGTCGTAGGACACGGCGGTGATGGAGTAACGCGGGCCAGGCTTCAGGATGCCGGACTTTTCAGAGACATCTGTAAAAGTGCCGTCGCCGTTGTTGTGGTAGAGGATATTGGTGTCGCCTGGAAGGCCTCGCGGTCCGCACATGATGGGAACGCCCTTCCATTGACAGTAGTTTGTTTCGCTCGCGGAGGGAATCTTGTCTGGATCGATCTTGATGTAATTGCAAACGAAGAGGTCAAGGAAACCGTCCCGATCATAATCGAGAAAAGTAGGGCCTGCTCCCCAACGGCCTTGTTCTCTGTAGAGGCCAGCCTTGCGGGTGACATCGCTGAATGTTCCGTTTCCATTGTTATGAAAGAGACGGTTTTGCCCCAGGAAACAGCAAAAAAGATCATCCCATCCATCGTTGTTGTAATCGCCTACGCAGACGCCGGTCTGCCATCCGGTAATCCCTAGTCCTGACTTTTCGGTAACGTCGGTAAACGTACCGTCGCGGTTGTTTTTGTAGAGATGCGAGGTCGGCGCCTTTCCATGCGGCCAGTTCGCATCGAGCCGGTTTCCGTTGGTGATGTAGATGTCAAGCCATCCGTCATTGTCGTAGTCGAAGAAGGCGAGCCCGCTTCCTTTGGTTTCAATGATGGATCGTTTGTGGTCGATGCCGCCCCATACATTGGGGATATTTAGCCCGGCTTGCTGAGCTACATCGACAAACTGAACCCCAGATTGCGTTGGGTTCGATACGGCCGCTTCTACGAGGATTGGATCTTTCCATTTCCAGAGTGGAGTCGTAAGTGCATCCGTCAACGCACTACCGAGCATGAAGAGGGAGGACCCGAGGAAACGCCGGCGTGGAAAAATCATAGATGGCAGTGATTATAATGACCGACTTTAGCGTTGGAGAAGCGTGGAACGGGTGCTGAGCTTTATAGGGTTTTATCTGCGAGGTAGAGCGCCAGTTGAAGTAATTGTTGCCTGTTCGCTATCGGCAGAGGGGCATCGCCGGTCGGGGAAGTAACCGGAGCCTGTGCCAAGACCTGCTCAATCCGCTCTACGTTCAGGCCACCGCCAGCGTTGCTGTTCTTGAACCGGTCCAGAACTTCTTTGGCCTTGGCGATTTGGCCTGTTTGAAAGTAGAAGACACCCAGAGTCGAATAACTTCCGGGCCATTCAGGAAGCATCTCTACGGCATGCTCGAACTGCACGGCTGCTTCCGGGGTATTTCCTTCCAGAGCTGAAGCGAGTCCTAATCCCCAAAGAATTTTTCCTGAACCTGGGACGTGAGCCTGGCCCTTCAAGAGCGTTTGCTTCGCCTCAGTGATGTCATTTTCGCGAAACTGAATTAGTGCAAGGGAGAGATAGGCCTGGTCGTTATCTGGATTGCGATCGATGGCGCTACGGAAGATCTCTGAGGCGCGGGCGTTGTCACCCAGATGGGCGTAGATGTCTCCAAGCAAAGCAAGATAGGAGTTGTCCTTGCGCCCTTCTGGCGATAATTGTTCAGCGGCAGCGAGCGCATCGGAGTAGAGGCCCTTACGGAAGTAAGCATTTGCGAGGTCGAAGTGTATTTCGTCCGAGGCTGGGTTTATCTGCAGCGCTGCCTGAAAATGTTGGATGGCATCGTCATACAAATGATAGCGGGCGAGCAACACTCCGGCGCCAGCCAGGGTTCGGGAATCGCCTGAGCTTACCTTGTCGAGCTGGGCGATCGTTGTCCTGGCATCATCAATGTTTCCGGATCTCAGATATGCCTCAGCCAAGGGGTATAGAACGTCAGGTTGATCAGGGTGCTTCTTGATCTGCTCTGTGAGCTCAGTCAGGTCCTGCTTGTTTTGTGCGAGAGGGGCAAGTTTTGAACGGCTATCAAGGTAGCCGAAAAGATTCTCGTAAGGATATGCATTGACGGAACTGTTTTTAGAGAGGGACTGAAATTGGGCGAGGTTCCGTTCGGCAGCTTCCGTCTCGTGCAACCGTTTCTCGACCATCGCGAGCTTGTAGTATCCGGTGGCCGGGTTGTGGCTAACGCGAACGTATCTCCTAAGAAGTTCCTCTGCTTCGGAGAAGCTTTTGCTTTCGATTCGAAGATTGGCCAATTCCAGAAGCGCATCTGGGAAGTCCGGATTTGAGTGGAGGACTTTCTGGAATGTGGCATCCGCGCTTGCAGTATCTCCCTGCAGTTTCGCGATATAACCCAAGTGGAACAAACAGAAGCTGTTCTGAGGATCCAGTTTGAGGCCGTTCTGAAAATCCTGCTTCGCCTCATCGAACCGCCCGAGATACGTATGCGAAAGGCCAAGGAAGGCGTAAGCGCGTGCTGTTGGTTCAACCTCGATTAGTTTCTTGAACTCTACGATTGCCTTGTCGATCTTGTCGGACTTGTAATAGCTTTCGGCCAGAGCATCACGGAGGTCCGTGCGCTGGGGAGCGATCTGTAATCCTTTTTCCAGAAGAGGGATTGCATCCTCAAAGTATTTTTGAGAGATGCTGATTTGGGCCATGAGCAAGATAATGTCGGGATTGTCGGGTGCTATTTTATGCGCGCGGACCAACAAATCCAGCGCGTCCAGAGGCCGAGACTCATTCATGCGGGTTTGAGCCAGAAGGTAGAGAGTTTCGGACGACTCGGGTCTCAATTTGAGTGCTCGTGTTAATACAAGTTCAGCCTGAGGGTAGTCTCCGTTAAGGAGAATAGTTTGTCCGAGGTTGTAAAGGATCTCGAACGTCTCAGGCTTCAGGGCATCGGCTTTTTCCAACTCCAGCTGCGCAGGCTTGTATTGTTTTTCGGATGCCAGCAATATGCCGAGAGAGAGATGGAGTTGGACATCATTCTTATTTTCTGCGGAAAGCTCGGTTGCGATTCGCAATGCCTCTGCAGTGTGTTTCGTCTGCAAGTAAGCGCGGATCAGATTAAAGCGGGTCTCGATGCTTTTCGGACGGACGCGTTCAAAGTACGGAATGGCTTTAGCTGGCGATCCCTTAATCATCTCGAGTACGCCAAGGTTGTAGTTACCGTCTCGGTTCCCTGGGTCAAGCCGCAAAGCCGTCTGAAATTCCTTCTCGGCTAGATTGATGTTCTTTTGGGCAAGGTAGACGTTCCCCAGATTGTTGTGAGTTTTTGTAGAGTTAGGGACAAGTGCTAAAGCTTTTTGGAAAGCTGCAATGGCGCTCGAGTAATCCTGCTCTTGACTATCGATAATTCCCAGCAGGTTGTAGCCGTCTACGCTGGGAGGATTTCGATCGAGTTCCTCCAGCAATTTGGTTTTCGCTTCTTGCAGATGGCCTTGCTGAACTAAAGCTTCTATCGAATGAAAATTTGTGGAGGTGCTTGAGGGTTGCAGTTGTGCCGCGCCCGGACGGAAAACAAATAGAAATGTAAACAAGGTGACGATATTGAGCGCGTGCGATCGTGCCATAGCGATTCCGGCCCTATGCTTCAATGACGTGCGAATGCCCATCTTCAACAACGCTCCAGCTACCCATTTGGCGCGGTCAGTGTAGCATCTCCATGGTTTGAATGGCCGCGGGATTCGCGGGCTGTAAACGAAGCAGTTCCTGCAACACTTCTTTGGCTTTCTCCTTTTCGCTTCGCATCGCATAGAGACGGGCTAGATTGAGATAGGACTGATCGAAGTTTGGGACAAGGCGGATGCAGGTTTTGAATTGCTCCTCTGCTTTCGAATACTCCTGCAACTGAACGAAAAGAATGCCAAGGTTGTTCAGGGCTTCCGGGTAATCCGGACGCAGATCGATCGCTTTCTGCAGATAGTCCGAGGCATGGTCCATTTGATTTTGCCGGGCAAAGAGCATTCCGAGGCTGTAGTTAACTTCAGGATCGTCGGGTTGAATTTCGAGAGCGTGACGCAGGCATTCCTCTGCCTGGTCAAAAGCACCTTGGCGCCGATAGACATTTCCCAGGTTTAAGAGCGCAATGGCGTAGGCTGGTCTGAGCAATAGTGACTGCTGAAAATTTTTGATGGCTTCTTCGGGATTCCCCTCTTGTGCGGCCATCATGCCGAGATTGTTCCAAGCCTCGGGATAGTTGGGACGTAGCTTTACCGTCTGCTCAAGGTAATGGCGCGCCTGCTCGAAGTTGTTCCTACGGAGGTTGAGAGTGCCAAGGTTGTAATACCCTTCGGGATCGTCAGGTTTGGCGGCGATGACCTGTTGAAAGGACTCTGCCGCCTGGTCAAGATAGCCATGCTGGAACAAGGCTACGCCATAGGTGAAATCATTGCGTTGGAATTCGGCCTGATGGAGTTCGCCTCGGAACGGCAGCGCTTTTTTCATGCGATCGGCCGGCGTGGTTGGAAGTGATTTCACATCGTCCAGTACATGTTGAGGATCTATCGGACCCTGATAGATTTTGACGATCAAGCCTTTTTGATCAATCAGGAAAGATGTTGGAATTGCGAGATCTCTGCGGCGATCAAATAGGTAGCGGTAGATGATGTTATAGATGCCGGCGACATCTTCCGTGGCAAAGAGAACCGGAAAGGCAAACTTTTCCTGTGCTGCCAAAGATCGCGCGGCTGTACTATCACCCGCTGCATCGACGTTTACAGCTAACACAGCCAGTTGGTTTGCAGCGAACTCTGATCGGTGTTGATGTAGAAGTCTCAGTTGGTTGCGGCAGATCGGCGCCGTCGTTGCCCAGAAGTTGAGAAGGACGAAGCTGCCCTGCGACTGTTGGAGTTCCCGCATATTACCTGCGAGATCCGGTAAGGAGAACGCTGGTGCCTTCAATGGATCGATAAGCCATGTGCTCACCTCTAAAGGTAGCGACTCCAAAGCTGGGGTCGCTCCCGCTTGTGCGTATGCCGAGAATGCCGAGGCGAATGGCTTCGCAACAAACGAATCGGAGTCCTCTTCAATTTCAATGCGGTGATTGACTGGCACATGCTCGAATTGCTGCGACAGTCCACTCGGCCAGCGAACTGTCACCCTAGTCGGTTCTTCTGACTTTCCAACTCCAAAGAAGAGTTCCTTCGAGTGCTGGGCAAGGAAGCCTGATCCCGCCTGGATGTATTTTGTTTGGCGCAGGGTTCCTGTTTCCACTGTGATGGCCGCCCCTATAGCATCGCGATTGCTCTTATGTCCTCGCAAACGAAACGAGATGGAGTGACCGAGGTCGTTCATCACGTTATGGAGGATCCGTAGTTGGGGAGCATTACGGTTTTTGAGAACGACTTCCAAGCGGCCGTCGTGGTCCAAATCTGCAAGGGCAAAAGAGCGGCTATCCTCAGGAAAATCCAGACCCACCGCGCCGGAGATCTCGGAGAACGTGCCGTCGCGGTTGTTCGAGAACATGACATTTCTTTGATAGGCGTTCCAGGATGCGTCCGATCGAATTAATTCGTTAATGGCGCTCCATCCACGTTCGTAAGCCAGCGACGGAGTTGCGTCTTCGGGCGATTTCGCTACTACCTGTCGCCAGAAAAAACTTGAAAGGTCGTTCCGGTTTGGCGCAGAGACATATCCATTGGTGACATAGAGATCAGCGTAACCGTCGTGATCGAAGTCCCAGAAATCTGAGCACCAGGACCAACGGCCCATTGCAACTGCTGCCTGTTGGCCCAGATTTCTGAACGTGCCATCTCCTTGGTTTTGATACAGTGCGTTGCCTCGTGCATGTCGTTGGTAGAGTGTGCGTATGCTTTCAGCCGCCGTTCCATGAAACTTTTTTTGTTCTGAAACTCTTTGGCCGGAGGCTTCCCACATGCTGGCGATATAAATGTCCTGGTGTCCGTCGTTATTGAAGTCGGACCAGCAGGCACTCATTCCGGCGCCGACGTCTTCGACATGGGATGTGCTGGAGACAACGGTGAAAGTTCCATCTCCGTTATTGCGGTAAAGTTGCGTGCTTCCAAAGTCGTTTGCCAGGCAAAGATCCGGCAGGCCGTTGGAGTTCGAGTCGCCCCAGGCGCAAGCGAAGCTGTAACGGTCGTTATCTTTGTTCAAGCCAGCTTCTTCGGTCTTCTCTACAAATGTCGCATTCCCTTCGTTGTGGAACAGGCAGTTCGGCGGACCATTGCGGGCATCGAAATAAGGAACTGGGTAGTGGTACTGGTCGAGGCCCAAGTAGTACATGTACGTGCAGAAGAAAATATCGAGACGACCATCGTGGTCGTAATCGGCGATAGCTGCATGTGTGAACGATCCTTGAGGAGGCCGCGCGAACTTAAAGGCATCGCGCTTGAGTGAGAACGTGCCGTCGCCTTGATTCAGGAAGAGCAGGGGACCGCTGCTGCAAACGACAAGAAGATCCTGAAGTCCCTTATTCTCAAAGTCGGCAAACAAAGCGCACGCAGTATTGTCGAGAACCCCAACTCCAGATTTTTCCGTTACGTCTTCAAAGGTGCCGTCGCCCCGATTGTGGTAAAGCCGGTTGGGCAAGCCGGCTGGTTGGCAGACGTAGATATCGTCGAATCCGTCTGTGTCGAAGTCGCCCACCGCTACGCCATTGTTACCGTAAACATCAATCCCGCAGGCACCATCGAGGACTGTGCGCCAATGATCGATACCGCGAAGCATCTGGTTTGAGTATGATTCTGTTCCGCGCAATGCCTGTGATGTGACATCGATAAACACGGGGCCATTGGCGACGCTAAGGGTCTCTTCGGCGGCTTCCCACGCGTGCGCCGTCCACATTTGCGATTCATCGAGCGACCACTCAGTCAGCCAAGACCCAACCCTTTCCTCTCGCCGTTCATCGTTGCGTTTGGCGACAATGTCGTATCGGATATTCAGGCGTAGAGTCAGTGGGGCGTTGGCGATTTCTTCGATGCCATAAATTTCAAATTCAGCCGTTTCTACTCGTGAGACTTGTCCCAGCCAGAACTGAACCTGCTGAAGAAACTGGTCGCGTCCGAGAACGGTGGCTGCGCCAAACTGTCTTTTCACCGTATCGATGCCGTATCCGGAACGCAGCGAAGATTCTTTAGGGGGAATCAGTGACGAGGCTTTGATCGAAGGAGCCAGCAACTTCGCCAGGGACGAAAGATCGTGAACGGATGTTTTGAGACTTTGGCTCCATCGCTGAAGAAGCGACTCGATCTCAAAGGCATACTTCTCGGTGACATATTCGTCGGACCCCGACGCAACAAGTCGAAGAATGTCCGCCAAAGGAGATTTGGCCGGATAGTGGGGAGTAAGACGGATATCGGCGAAAGCAAAAGCAGGATATTGATTCGAAAGGATATTTGGGGAACCGAACAGAAACGAGGACCCATAGAAAGGTGCCGGACGGAGTAGCAAGGGTGCCAATCCCATGCTTTTGATTAGTGCTCGTCGGGAGAGGAGGTGGGCTTCGTTTTTGTAGAGCGACATTATCTGGGGGTCCGTAAAGCCACTAAGTGTCCGCAGAATAGCACCCAGCTAGATTCGGCCCAAATTCATGTTAATCACCATTTGAAACAGCGTGACAAAAAATAATGATGTCAATCTCAAACTTTTGGTTGACACCGATTCGCCCTTCGGACTAAGGTTGTCATCGCTCACTTGTAATCGCTTACACATATTGGTCAGCGCATCGGGGTTTTTCCCCTGGAGCAAAGATCATGGGACAGGAAATCAGACGAACACTGAAGAAATTCAGGAGGGTACTCGGATGGTTCTCGATCGAAATGGCGTAAGTCAGCTTAGGAAATTTGGCTACATAGTCCTCACAAGTCTGTGCTTCCTCGGGGTCTCAACAGAGTCCGCAACAGCCCAGGTAGATCAAGGATCAATCGTCGGAACCGTGACTGATACCACCGGTGCCGTTGTAGCCAACGCGCAAGCGACACTCTTGAATACGGATCAAGGCTTAACCTTGGATGTCACAACCAATGACAGCGGTGAATTTACCTTCTCACCGGTCAGAATCGGAAACTACACTCTGACCATCAACGCAAAAGGTTTTGCCCGGACAACCCAGCAGAATCTGACGGTAAACGTTGGGCAGCGCCTGCTTGTCAACGTTCAACTTAAGCTTGGCTCTTCGACTGAAACCGTTGAAGTGAATGCTGCCCCGCCGCAACTCCAGACCGAAGAATCATCCGTCGGACAAGTGATGACTGAGAAGAGCGTGAATTCTCTACCGCTCAATGGGCGCAACTTCACGTTTCTTGCCCAACTTGGCGCAGGCACACAGACGCCCCAGGCCGACACCAGAGGCAACGCCGCTTCGGGAGCCTTTTCCGCCAATGGCCTTCGCCCAGCGCAAAACAACTACTTGCTGGATGGCATTGACAACAACTCCAACGCGGTTGACTTCCTGAACGGAACAAACTTTATCGTTCTTCCTCCAGTGGACGCAATTTCGGAATTCAAGGTTCAGACCGCGAACTTCAGCGCAGAATTGGGTCGTTCAGCAGGCGCCGTTCTCAACGCTACGATTAAATCCGGAACCAACAGTATCCATGGTGCGGCGTGGGAGTTTTTCCGCAACGATGTTCTCGATGCAGCAGACTGGTTTGAAAACAACGCCGGAACGAAAAAAGGAAGGCTGCGCCTAAATCAGTTCGGAGCCTCAATCGGCGGCCCGATCATCAAGGACAAGATCTTCTTCTTCGGTGATTATGAAGGTCTGCGGCGCGTCCAGGGAACGGTAGAAACCGGTGCCGTACCGACAGCGGCGGAGGTCAGCAGCGGTTTCACCAATCTCTCCGACCTAATCTCCACTTCGCATTCCAATACCGACAATCTGGGTCGAACAATAGCGACGGGCACGGTCCTGGACCCTGCCACAACGCGTTTAGTTACAGCACAGACGGTGGATCCTGTCTCCGGTATAACGGCGGCGAGTACCGGCTTTGTTCGTGATCCGTTCGGCTGCCCAGCGTCCGCTGTGAATGTTACGCTCGCCAACTGCCCCAACCTGAATCAAATTCCTGCAAGCCGGTTGGATCCTGTCGCCCTCAATCTGATGAGTCTCTACCCGGCGCCCAACCGGGGGGGGATAACTTCGAACTATACCGTGAGCCCAAGTCTGTTCGAGCAAAGAAACGCCTTTGATATCCGTGCCGACGTGAACCCCAGCCAAAAAGATCAGGTGTTCTTCCGCTTCAGCTATGTGGATAACCCCATTTTTATACCGGGCATCTTCGGAGGCATCGCGGACGGTGGCGGATTCCAGCAGGGCGACCAGACTGCAAAGTCCAGTCAGTCTGTCTTGGGGTATACCCACGTGTTCACACCGGCTACGATCAACGTGCTGCACGTGGGATTCAACCACCTTCATACCACGCGGTTTGGGCCAGTAGGCAATAAGACTGGCATCCCAGACCAGTACGGAATCCAAGGCATCCCGCAGTTTCCTGAGAACGGCGGCCTTCCTTCAATCGCCATCAACGGACTGTCGACGCTGGGCAGCAACGCCTTCCTGCCTTCAGACGAAATCAGCCAAACACTTCAGATCACCGATGACTTTACGAAGGTTTGGAGAAAGCACAGCTTCAAGGCGGGCATCGAATCACAGCACGTAAAGTTTTCGACCTTGCAGCCAGCTTTTTCGCGCGGCAATTTCGACTATGACGGTCGTTTTACCGATATTCCCGAGCGTCATACTGATGGCCGTGCGCAGTTCCTGCTGACTCCACAAGCGGCGACCGTTGCGAATGGAGTCGACTATTCTGGAGGCGCAGACGGAGTCAATGCCTCCAATATTAACAAGACCTACAATTACAGAACCTATCTGGCGTTCTACTTCCAGGACGACTGGAAGGTAACTCCCAAACTGACTCTTAATCTCGGTCTGCGCTACGACTACTTTAGCCCAATCCGGGAGACCAATGGAGGTCAGGCTAACTTCGTTGAAAGCGGCCCACCAAACGGCACTCCGACGTACCTCATCCCTGCGAGCGGTAAGGACGATAGAAGCTTGTCTACCAGCTTCACCGACCTGTTGGCCAAGGATGGAATTGCGCTTGAGCAAACCGACAGATTCGGGCAAGGACTGGTGCAAACGCAAAAGAACAATTTTGCACCGCGAATAGGACTCGCTTATCAAATCAATCCGAAGCTGGTTGTGCGCGGCGGCTTCGGCTTCTTCTTCAACTCATTTGAGAACCAGGGATACGGACCGAATATTGGTGAAAATTATCCCTTTGTTTTCAATTTCTCGTATGCGAGCCAGACCAGCAGCAATGTTCCCGGCCAGCAGACGGTCTCACCAATCAGCTTCAACACTCCTTGGGCTGGCTGCGCCACTGCAGGTCCCGGTGGCACCGCAACCATCGGCGCCGGCCTCTCCTGCATTCAATTTACGCCTACTGCTGTGAATGCACAGGGTCTGGGCTTGCAGGGACTTCAGTTCCACTACATAACCCCGCGCACGCTCAGCGTGAACACCACACTGCAATATTCGATAACACGCGCCTTGTCCGCGCAGGTCGCGTATGTGTTTACCCAGGGAAAGAATCTTCAGGTCGGTGTTGGGAACAATAATGTGACAGCACTCTTACCTTCCGGCACCAGCACAACCGATCGGTCGATTCCAGGAACAGTGCCGTTCCCCGATTTCTCGGCGAATGGGAGTTTCCAGTCAACGGTGGGAATCAGCAATTACAACGCATTGCAAACCAAACTGGAGCAGCAGTTCTCAAACGGGTTGAGTCTCCTTCTTGCCTACACCTATTCCAAGACGCTGTCGGATGCTGGCGACTTGCTGAATGGCGGTAGCTTGACCAATTTCCGCGCACCTGCCGTACCGGGTCTTGGCCCCGAATTTGATTATGGCCCGGCCAATTTCGATATCCGCAACGTATGGCACTTCAGTGGCGGGTATGAGCTGCCGTTCGGCGAGAATAAACGCTTCATGGCGAACTCCGGGAGGGCTGCCAATGCGCTGCTTGGAGGATGGTCTGTAAACTGGATCCTCACGCTTCAGGGTGGCCAACCTATCACCCTCCCTTGCCCCACCAAAACTGTCGCTACAAACGTAGGGAATAATGGCTGCAACGATGTGCGGGTTGCGGGACAGAGTCAGAAACTTGGACTGTTCACTAAGAACGGAAACTTGTTTTGGTTTGGGAACCCCAATGCCTTCCAACAGCCCTGCCCGCTGGGGGCCACAGCAACGGCCGGTTGCATCCCTTATGCCGGCAGTGCCGTTCTGGGCTTCCGTCCAGGTACGACCACAGGACCGGGATTCCATCGGCTGGACTTCTCGGCGTTCAAGGCCTTCAAATTGAGCGAGCGGTTCTCCTTGCAGTTCCGGTCGGAGTTCTTCAACATCCTCAACCATCCGAACTTCAACGCTCCTAATTTCGGCGGCAACGGCGTCGTCGCGATTAGCAACTCTGGCAACTTCACCAGCCCGAACTTCGGACAAATTGGATCGACTCGTGATAATCCCTACGATCCGCGGCAGATTCAGTTTGCTCTGAAGCTGCTTTTCTAGGCTAAGATGAAAACGCCCCGGAAAGGTACGCCTGCTGGGTGCCTTTCCGGGGTTTTCTTTTTGCGCAACGCTTTGGTGTGCGGGCGACCTTGGAGGTAGACGGTGAGCAAGATGCACCGGTTTTGGCTTGCTAGTTGTATTCTTCTGGCTTGCGCGACATTAGCAGTGGCGGCCGACGACAACCAGAAGCAGAAATTGGATCGCCAATTTCAGTCGGCTGTGGCGCAATACGACTCAGGACGGTTTGCAGAAGCAGCAGCTCAGCTCGAGAACCTTTTACCCCAAGTACCAAATAACTTTGAGGTCGAAGAACTTCTGGGGATGACTTATTCCTCTATGTCGCAAGATACAAAGGCCATCGAGCACCTGGAAGCTGCGGTTCGACTAAAGCCGGATTCGGCAGATGCCAGGACCAACCTGGCGGCGAGTCTTTCCCGTTCAGGCAAGACTGAGTTGGCAGGCGTACAGTTCCGAAAGGCGCTCGAGTTGGAACCTCGGGACTATACAGCAAACCACAACCTGGGTGAGTTCTATATTCAGTCTGGCAAGATCGCGGATGCGCGTCCCTTTCTCGAGCAGGCACAGCGCATCAACTCTTCCTCTTACGACAACGGCTACGATCTGGCGATGGCCAATTTGCTCACGGGACGTCTTGGCGAGGCACGGCAACTTGTCCAAAACCTGATGCGAAGCAATAACACAGGAGAACTGCATAACCTGCTGGCCCAGATCGAAGAGAAAGATGGGAAATTTGTTGAGGCGGCGAACGAGTTCGGGATTGCCGTGCATATGGATCCGAGTGAAGACAATCTATTTGATTGGGGCAGCGAGCTTCTTCTGCACAGAACCTATGAGCCAGCCATTGATGTCTTTCGCGAAGCTACGCGTCGCTATCCGAGCTCCCCCCGACTTCAAATCGGACTGGGGATGACTCTCTATTCGCGTGGCCTCTATGAGGAGGCAGTCAAGGCGCTGCTTGCGGCTGCTGATCTAGACCCTTCCGACCCTCGATGCTATCTGTTTCTTTCCAAGGCCTACGACAGTTCTCCAAACCAGGCGGAAGAAGTGATTCAAAGATTTAGACGGTATTCAGAGATTGAACCCAGCAATGCTTTGGCTCAGTATTATTACGCGATGAGCTTATGGAAGGGAAAACAGGCACAAGGCGCTGGCCTGAATCGCCAAGTGGTGGAGTCTTTACTGAAAAAGTCGATAGAGCTGGACGGAAAGCTTCCCGAACCCCACATGCAACTGGGTAATCTTTATGCCGATCAGCATGAATATGAAAAGTCCATTCCAGAGTATGTGCGCGCGTTGGAATTAAATCCAAATCTTCCGGAAGCCCACTACCGCCTGGGAGCCGACTACGTTCATGTAGGACAAAAGGACCGAGCGCAGAGTGAATTTGATGTCTATCAGAAACTCCGGGCACAACATATGGCCGAGCTGGACAAGGAGAGGGCAGAGGTGCAGCAATTTGTATATTCAGCAAAGGCTGCCCCTTCCACCAAACCTTGAATTCTGCTCCGTGACAGGCCGACCGAATGCTGACGGAGTTCAGACTTGGACACATTGAAACTTACTTACGCGAACGAGGACCAAGGGAAGAAGAGAGTCGATGGGCCAAACGGTATTTAGCAGAGCACTTACGAAAGAAGTCTCTGGCGTGGAAGCGGTCAGTCCTCGAGAACTTGCCTGGCGCCTAGGTCGTAGCAGACGTGATTTTCTGCGTGATGCGGCAGGGATGGCTTTGGGAGCAACGCTCATGGGCGTAAGCCCGTTTGTGCACGGACAAGCTGCCGCAAAGAAACGGAAAGTTATCGTCATAACGTTCGGTGGGGGCGCCCGTGATCAGGAAACTTTCGCTCCCGAAGGACAGGAGAATATCCCGCACCTGCTCCATGAACTGATTCCCCAGTCGAGTTTTTTTACGCATGTGACAAACCAGGGGATATTGGGCCATTACGTCGCAACGGCTAGTTTGGCAACGGGAGTATACGAAACGCTGAATAATTTTTCGGCGATCGCTCCGGAGCATCCCACTGTCTTCGAGTACTTCCGCAAAGATCTGAAACGGCCACCCTCGGATGCCTGGGTTGTCGCGCCTAGCAACGGATTCAACCGGATTGGCGAGAGCGAATGTCGCTCTTATGGTTCCGGTCTTGGAGCGAGAGTGGTTTTGCCAAAGCATTTGCTGAGTGCGACAACCTCCGGGCGCGCCACTGACTATGAACACCTCTTGCGCGACAACTACGAAACTCCGCTCTACGTGCCACAAATCGGAGGCGGCGAATTTGAATTGCGGCAACTGGAGACGATCTTAAAACTTTCGGTTGATGACTTCAGGGCCCATGCGCTGACTGTGTCGAGTCCGGACGAACTCTCCGTATATATTGCAAAGCGTCTGATGAAACAGGAATCCCCCAGTCTTCTCTGGATTACGATGCACGATATAGATATTGCGCACTCCGGGGCCTACTCGCTCTATATCGACGCCATTCAACGTACGGACCGGCTCTGTGCGGAGATTTGGAAAGCGGTTCAAAGCGAGCCCGAATACGCAGGCAATACGACCCTTCTTATTCTTCCAGATTTTGGGCGAGACTCGGATCAGGACCCGGGCGGAAATGGATTTCAGCATCATCGTACGGGCGACGCTGCCTCTCGCACGACCTGGATGATGGCCCTTGGTGCAGGGACCCGTCAAGGAGTGGTGTATGACCGTCCATTGCAATCTATCGACCTTGTGCCCAGCCTGGGAGCGATGATGGGATTTTCTCCAGCACTGTCGCAAGGCAAACCGATTAAGGAATTGTTGTAAAGATATGTTGCCACTTGATCTCCATGCCGAGCAGTTTGCCGGGTATCCTCCTGAGGCAAAGAGGCTGGCCGTAGCTAACCTCGGAGCATTACGACAGCTTCCGCTTAGTTTCTTGCCCGGCTTATTGCGGGAACTTATCGAATATGATTTCAAGTTTCCTGCTGAGCGTGTCGCGATCGAAAAGGAACTTGCGAACCTCAGTTCTCTTTCGGGGACGCAGATCAACCAGTGGTTTCAGGCATTTTCTCAGGTGTCACTCTCTTCGAAGCTGGAGTATTTCGACTGGATCAATCACCCCGCTCAATTTGTCGAACAGGAATCCGCGTACCTCTGGACCACCCACCAGTTGGATGCTTTCCGTAAGGCCGCGATAGATTACGGCGATCGATTGCGGTTAGCGGAACGTGTTGAGCCAATTCCCATGCGCAGGCTTGGAATTGCCGTTATCGGGCAGGGTGTCGTGTCATATGACGGCCTTCTGTTTCGCAACCTGCGTGAGTATGGCACCTATTTTGGACAGATCAAACCCGAAAATGGACTTGAGCTCCTGCTGACTGCGGTCGCGACTCGGGCCAAAGCACATCCCACCCCTTATTCCCATTGGTATGTCGACGGAGGGGAGGAGGTCCATCACAGTCCGTTACTGACGTGCGTGCCGTATCGGGCGCTGGAACCTGTACGCACCGCGTTGCTGAAATATATGCAGGCGGAAATTCAACGGCCCGGTATGGGACCCGAGGATCTCCGCACACATCTTGCTCGGCTGTTGCCCTCCGACCTTGGAATGGATAAGGCTGGAGATCCGGTACTAGACCGCTTTCAAGTCAAATTGCTAACGGAGGGTTCCGGAACCCAGATATTTAGTACTACATTCGCGCAATGGACTACACGTGAGGCCCTAAGGCGAGCCCAACCACTCACGTTATTGGTACGTTTCGCGCCTCGACAAAGGGAGAGGCCAATGAATGAGTTGCTGTCCGGCAGCCAAGGTAGCCCTGCGCTCGACTTCACAGGGTCCCTCATCGATGGAGATATGGGCGCCTATTATCACTGGATAAACCAGCAGCGGTTACCCGGATCTGAGCAATCTTCATTCCTGGTGTGGTTTGAAGGCCACAATCAAGCCCTTGCAATTGGACCGTCGTTGCCTCGGGGCGCAACGTCGAATTCCGTTATTGACGTCGGTGAGTTGCTTTCACTGGCTGTCGGTTGAAATTCTGCCGATGGGTAAGTGCGGTGGAGGAGGTACGCCCGTCGTTGTTGCAGCAGATACTTGCTTCATGATGTGTTCGATGACCTGGAGCTGTGATGCGACGGGGTGGACGCGGATTGTGCGGCCGAGTTCGAGACATTGGTCTGAGTGTGCATCGTATGGTGGCCAGGCGGGAAGGCCCGGAGTATTCGGATTGCCGGTTCTTGCGAACTGTGTCCAGTAGCCGCGCATTATCTTACCGAGGACTTTGTCGTCATTGCTGTGCTCCCAGCCTGAAGGAAAGGAATCACTCAGAAAAATAAGTTCCTCCCCGTGATACGCACCAAGGTGTGCCCGCCTACCGGTCTCGGAAAAGGTGAAGCGATACAGATATGCCTTCTGCCCCACGTTAGTCGTAGCTCGCGCCATCGACCAGGCTCCGTATGCGAAGGTATCGTTCTGAAGCCGCAAATATTGCTCTGGTACATCGGCGTCCGTCGCGACGGGGTAGATTTGAAATTCCTGATCGGCATACTTTCCGGTGTCTCCCAACAGATAGTGTTTATATTGATCGACGGTCTTCACGTCGTTGTGGCTAAATACGGTCGCTTCATCTGCGTTGCTGCCAACTAGGACGGGGATACGGAGTTCTTTGCCTTCGGCGTAGATCTTTGCAGGTTGCTCTGGAAGTACCCATCCATCGACGATGGCATCAAAATGAATTTGCCGATCCTTGTTCCAGGCCTTAAGAATTTCGGCCGTAGAAATACTGCGAAGCTTTCGCAAGGCCTCCGGGCCATTCCCAACTCCCAGATCCTCGGCCAATCGTTCTCCCGCGCTTTCACCGGTGCCGGTGATCAGGTTGTAGGGGAGGGGAGTGCGGATGTCTTCGTTGAGGATACTCTGGCATTCCCCGCTCTCCATAATCGCCTGCCGAAATAGACCAGCCGACATCGGTGATGCCATGAGCAAACAGATATCGACCGAGCCAGCGGACTGGCCCATGACCGTGATCCGATCTGGATCGCCTCCAAAGCGTGAGATATTTTCACGCACCCACTTAAGCGACTCTAATTGATCGAGCAGACCATAATTCCCCGAAGAGTGATGCGCCGACTCCGCCGTGAGCGCTGGATGCGCGAAGAATCCCATCGGGCCGAGGCGATAGTTCACGCTGACCACCACGACACCCAGAAGCGAAAGCGCAGGACCAAGCGGGGTCAACTGACTATAGCCACTTGTGTTTGAGCCCCCGTGAAGATAGACGATGACAGGTAGCTTAGGGCCTGCGGAGAGGTGCGTCGTCCAGACGTTCAGATAGAGACAGTCTTCATTCCAGTCGACATACGGAAGCCAGCCTGCAGGAAGCTGCGGACAGGCAGCTCCGAACCTCGCTGCGCTGCGTATGCCCGTCCATGGCCTTAACGGCTGCGGCGGTTTCCAGCGCAGATCACCAACTGGCGGAGCGGCATACGGAACGCCGAGGAATGCCGCTCCAGTTTGCCCTGTTCCGAAACTTACCCCTTCGATGATGCCAAGCTTAAGCATCACCCTCGGAGCTGCGACAACCGCCGCGGCCAGAGCTACTCGAGCAAAGGCGCATATCAGGAAACACGTTATCGACACATAGAAATGCCGTCGCATGGCCATGCCTTTCGTGGGTTGGAGATCTTCATCTCACGGTGTTTTACGCGAGTATTCTCCCTGAAATTCCACGGTCCAATGATGCAAGCAATTCACGAATGTCCACCTTTTCCATGAAGCAGCGTCAGGCTAGCTCTTGTATGCCTTGCATACTTTCGATATTGTGACAATAAATGTCGCAAAAGCGGCAAATCGCGATCTACGACCCCATGGGAGACAGCCGCTCCCACATCACGACACTCACCCACGACTACGCCGCGGGGCACGTAATCCCGTTGCATTTTCATGACCGGGACCAACTCGTCTACGCCTCGCGCGGAGTAATGACGGTACGGACTCGTGACGGCACCTGGGTTGTACCAACCTACCGGGCAGTCTGGATACCCACGAAAGTTCCCCATACCATCACGATGTCAGGCACCGTAGCGATGCGAACTCTTTACCTCAAGCCGCGGCTGGCAAGAACGATGCCGCGAGATTGTTGTGTGGTCAACGTGTCGCCGCTCCTCAAGGAGCTCATTCTCCATGCCTGCGCTTTCGGCGCATGGAAGAAGACAGTTCAGTGGCAGCGTCACTTGATCGACGTCGTCATCGATCAGTTGGAAACGTTACAGATGGTCCCTCTACAGCTTCCTAACCCGAGCGACCCAAGAGCCCTTCGAATCGCCGAGGCGCTCCTGACCAATCCATCGGAGTCCAGGACGCTCAAGCAGCTCTGCAAACTGGCTGGTGCCGGCAAAAGGACTGTGGAGAGACTCTTTCTGGAAGATGCAGGCCTTACCTTCGGTAAGTGGAGGCAGCAACTTCGTCTCATGCGGGCAATGCAGCTTCTGGCGGAGGGAGAGAAGGTCACCCACGCGGCCTTGGAAGCTGGCTACAGTACGCCGAGCGGGTTTATTTCCATGTTCAAGAAGACTTTGGGGACCACACCAGCGTTGTACTTTCGAACAGACGCAAAGGGCAAATCCGGAAGGTCCAGCTCCGGAGGCTGAATTGGCGCGGCACGGCCTAGCTTTTCGAAGTCGTGGATCATGTGCATCTGGTCGTGGTAGCCGACGCTGTGGGCGATGTCGAGCCAGGTTCGATACGGCGAGACCAGCCTGGCATCGAGAGCGTCCTGGAATCGGGCGATGCGCGCGAAGACTTTCGGAGAGATGCCGCTCTCGTGTTCGAAGGCTCGTTCGAAACTGGCGCACTCCGAGCGAATAGTGATTGGCGAGTGAGGAGATCTTGAGGGCTCCGCGGTGGCGAAAGATGTAGTTGGCTGCACAGGTCATCTTGTTGTGTTCGGTGGCGCGGGCTACGCGGCGAAGCAGGAATTCCTCAACGATCTGCACACGCTTCGAGTAGATCCCCTCTCCCACGCGGTTCCAGAGAGAGCGAAAACCAGCCCCTGGAATTGCCGTAGCAACCATAATTCGGTTTGTTACCTCGACGACAGGAACATTGTGAAGAGCAGCGACCATCCAGCGGGCTGGAAGAAACAGCGAATGTCTCAACCCCGGGGCGCAGTTCCAAGTAACCACAGAATGAGGATTGCGCTCCTCCGAACCAGGCGGCGTGAAACACGTCATGCCGATCTCGGTGATCAATCCCGGGCATAACGCCAAACTCAACATTGAGAATTTGCTCGAGTTCAGGGGAACAGACTGGACGACGACCGGATCGTCCTTCTCAAAGACACGCTGCGCGTAAGCTCTTACGTAAGGGCGAAGCTCGGGACGAGCCCGACTGCTCATGAGGATCCGCATCCAACACCTCCCGCAAGAAGCGGCACGGAGGAGTGAAAACCCAGCAGCCCGTGGATGCGGAAAGTTCACTCCAAATCTGGCGGACACCTCGTGGGCAAACTCCGGAAAATCCTTAGGAAAAATCCATAAGTCGGCCGAGGGCCGAGCGCCCAAGGTGATGCCAAATCGCCGAGTCACTCAGCGATAGACTATTCAGAGACCTAACTCTCGACTCGCGAGCTCAGTTCCTTCAACTCGTGCGCGAATCTTCTTGAATGCTGTATCTCGAGCAGTTGAGGTGTCATCGGCGAACGGCGCGAAACCACAGTCGTCGGTGGTTCCAAGTTGTTCCGGCGCCAGGAAGGATGCCGCTTTGAGAATGCGGTCGCGCACTTGTGCGGCAGTCTCGATCACCGGATTGATCGGATCGATTACACCTATGAAGACAAGATGCTGAGCGTTTGTAAGCTGGCTGACAAGGTGCAGAATGCGCTCTTTGTTTGGCTCGCTGGCCATCTGGAGATAGAAGCGGCCGACATTCAATTTGAACAAGTCGGGCAATAGACCCGCGTAGTCGACGTCTGCGCTGTGGGTGGAATCGAGATCGCCGCCGGGGCAGACATGGACACCAATCTTGCGGCGTTCGTCCGCAGTAAAGCGGCCCAGGACTTGATTGTTAAGTTCAATAAGGCTGCGTAGGAGATTGCCTGAAGGGTCGAGCTTGAGAGAGAGTCGGCCCTCGGTAAAGTCAATCTGCACATTTACCGCGCCCGCGTCGAGAGCACCGCGAATGTCTGCTTCGGCCTCATTGATTAGATCAGCGATAAAGGATTCCCGAGCGTAGCTCGGTATCTCTTTTGCCGGATAAAGCAGGCTTAGCGCAGAAGCAGAGATAACAGCTTGTTTGACTGGGAGCTTCGTGTAGGTGCGAGCCTCTTTAACATAGGTGTCAGCGTGCACTGCGTAACGGAACGGCCCCCTGGTCAAACGAGGTAGCTGACGTTGATGACCATCCGCAAATGGAATCACAACTCCGTCTGGCGCCAGGTTCTGGAGTCCACTAAGAGGATAGGTGGCGAAACTGGGTTTGGTTTGCTCGCCGTCCGTCAGGACTGGTGATCCTGTTTGTTCGAGACGATCGATGGTATCCCGGAGCGCGTCTGAATAAGCGCTGTCCAACGCATTACGATCGATTTGGCCTGCCTGATACTGGACGAGCGCTTGAATAAGCTGCGGAGGACGTGGGATGCTGCCAATGGGTTCGGTCGGAATCATCGCAAAATATACCTGACTTAGTTATTGAAATACCCAACGATAAGAGGGCAGTCTTTTTAGGAAGCTGCACTCTTCAATCAAATCCTATTTGTTCAGCATGTTTCTCGTGTCCTCGGGCAATGCTTCGCCGGGATGCATGGGCGGTGTCTGACCAAGACGTCGGGACATTGTGGCGAGTAGCTTCGGACGCACATCTGGGCGCGTCCATGGGCATGCTGCAAAGCAGATTCCGCACGATGCCGATTCGGCAAAGTAGGGAATGCACTTGTCGAAGTCCACGTACCAGCGCTCGACGCCGCGCACCATCTGTTTGTGCTCGGTGATGGCGCCAAGAGGACACGCCCTAGTGCAGACCTGGCAGGTTGCGCAGAATTCGTCTGCGCCGAAGCGGTCGGGCGTGGTTGCGACCAGCGGCATGTCTGTGGTGACGCCGGCGAGACGTACACCCGATCCGAAGTGCCGGCTGATCAACGAGCCGTGCTTGCCGAGTTCTCCCATGCCGGAGGCAATGGCCGGTGGGATCAAAAGCAGTGCGCTTGCCGAAGGTCCGGGATATGCGCTGGCGTTGTACCCCTGCGAGCGGATCCAGTTGGCGAGGGCGAACGAAGCTCGGGTTCCGCGTGCGTACTGATCGCCGATTTCTGTGACACCGACGCCATTTGTCTCGTCCGATGGAACCTGTTTGAGACGTTCATAGTTATGGGCGAGAGCCAGCACGATCACCCAGGGCTCGTCGATCGTATACCCCTCGAACACGTAGAGCGGATCCATTGGCGCAATGCCAATGGCATCGGCTTCGTGGGAGAGCGCGAAGGCTTTGGTCTCGGCGGCTAGCTGTTCGGCGGGGGATTCGTTCCGCGCAGCGGCTACCGGGATGAGCTCCGGATGGTTATAGGCCGCGAGAAAGGCCGGTGCTGCACCAGGACATTTCCTTGAACTTTGCCGGGCGACGATCTGCAATTCGCCGTACGGATGCTGATCGGGTGGATGCCAGAAGAAGGGCGATGGTCTGCGCGGCGTTGTTTCACCAAGTCCGTTGATGGGATTGCCCGAAACCTTGAGCAGTGCAAGCGTCTCCGGCTTAGGGCTGTAACGCTTCCGCTTCGGGGTTCCCGGATTGGGCTGATCTGGCATGCTCACCTCACGTGAATCGACGAATTTTAGCGACGAGTCGCGGAACCTAGATAGCCGTGCTGTGCGAGCACGGCAGCTCTTTGCCGGTAGAAATCCGGATCTTCCGGAGTCCATGTAGCGAGTCCATCCACGTATCGGTTCATCATGCAGAAGTTGGCAGCGATGAGCACGGTGTCGTGAATCTCGAGATCCGTGGCACCTTCGGCGCGGGCGCTCGCCATATCCTGACTCGTGACGTTTTTTCCGCTTTGCTGTACTTTGCCCGCAATGACTAAAAGCGCTTTTAGCTTGTCCGAGATAGGCGCCGATAAAAAATCCCGCTTAATGTGGCCGATGAGTTTCTCGTCTCCGTCGAGGTAATGCGCGGCCACGGCCCCGTGAATCGTCTGGCAATACTGGCAATCATTTTCAGAGGATACAAAGGTACCGATCAATTCCCGTTCCGCCTGCGTCAGAGTGCTGGGGCCACGAAGCAAAATCTCTGCGAGTTCGTTGATAGGCTTAGCCGTCTCTGGACGAAATATCATCGGACCGCGCGGCCCGGGCACTCCTTCTGGTAGCTGAATGTGTGGCATGGGAAGTTCTCTTTCTTTTTGGAAGTTAGATCGCGGAGTCTACCGTGGAGATTCCAGGGAGTGCATCGATCGATGTTGGGTCGTCTTCAACAATCTGCTTGTAGCGCGGTAGGAAAAACATGAGAAGACACGGAATCAGCGCCGGTACAGCGAGGAGTTGAATGGAGAGTGGATGATAAGAGCCGAATACATCGAAGACTCGGCCTACGACAATTGGGCCGACGGCGCCTCCTATCGCGAAGGCTGTCCATGCGAATGCATATAGGGTGGAGAATCGCCTCAGTCCGAAATATCTGCTTAGTAAATATGGGGTCACATCGCCTTCGCTTCCCATGCTGAAGCCGATGAGAATGGCGGCCACGAGACCCATGGGCAATGTTGTCGCTACGGAGAGGAGAACGACTCCAGCGGCAGCAAGAAGGAGCATGATTTGCGAGACACTTGGGCCGAAGAAGCGATCGAGAAGTGCCCCAGTTGCGATGCGGCCGATAACGCCTGATCCACCAACCGCCGCAACGGCGAAGGCTGCGCCGCGGACTGAGACTCCGCGATCTGTGAGCAAAGCAGAGAGATGCGCAATCGAGCCATTCAAACTGATCGAGTAAAGAAACACGGTGAGCAAGATGATCCAAAATATCCGGCTCCGCATGGCGTTTCGTACGGACTCTCCGGCGTACAGCGAGCTGCGTTCGGGGTGTTCCGAGGCCGGTTGTTCGCGAACAAAAAGCGCTGTAAGGGGAAAGCCAACCGCAAATGCGACCAGACCTATGCCAGCATATGCGATGCGCCAGCCGTAATTGGAGATTAGCGACTGCGCGAAGATTGGCAGCAACATCGCGCCGCAACCGCCACCGGCAAGCATCACGGCGAAGGCCATTCCCCGGCCCTGAGACCACCTGGACCACGCAGTGATGTATCAACGATTCGTCACAAAAAACGGCGCTCTGTGTTGACGATAGGCAAACAATTCCTTATATTTGCACAAAATATTGACGATTTCGGGTCTCCTTGCAATTCAAAGGAGTCTGCACATGAATTGCCCAATAGTCGGAGCAACCTCCGCAGTGCATCTGGGGCAGCCAGCCTCGAGTTTGGTGCGCAAAGCCTTCCTCCTCCTCATCATCTTCATTGCGAGTGGCTCGGCGATCTCCCCACCCATGTACGGCCAAGGAACGGGAAGCTTCTCCGGCACGGTCGTAGACAAATCCGGGTCGAACGTCTCGGGAGCCTCGGTAACAGCCACCTCAGCAGCCACCGGCCTTGCTCGGGCAGGAAAGACCGATGACGCGGGTCACTATCTGATCCCGCTGCTTCCTGTAGGCAATTACACGGTGCGCGTTGAATCCACCGGGTTCCAGACAGTCGAGGCAAGAGACCTCACGCTTCAGGTGGATGAGGCTCGCGAGTTGAACTTCACGCTGGTCCTCGCCAACGTTACAACCACCGTTGAGGTCAGTGCGACTGCAGTAGCAGCCGAGACATCGAATCCCTCTCTTGGTCAGGTCATTACATCGCAACAGGTCTCGCAACTTCCGCTGAACGGCCGTAACTTCGTGCAGCTTGCCACACTCACTGCAGGAGCCACTGCCGAGACGAACCCGAACAGCTTCTTTACCTCCGCAGCCAGTAGTGAGGTAGCTGCCCGCGGCTCATTCTCTCTATCCGTCGGCGGGTCGCGTCCAAACAGTACTGATTGGTTGCTGGACAACGTCGACAACAATGAGCTGACTGCGGGCGGCATCGCCATCTTCTCTTCTATCGATTCCATCCAGGAGTTCAAGGTGTTGACCTATACCTACTCCGCAGAATACGGAACCCGCGCTGGCCCTACCGTGCTTGTCACCACCAAGTCCGGCACGAATGCGTTCCATGGATCTCTCTTTCAGTTTTTCCGCAACACCGCACTCGATGCTAAGAGCTACTTTGCAACCCAGGCAGAGAAGTTCAACCTCAACCAGTTCGGAGGCTCAATCGGCGGCCCTATTCGCAAGAACAAGACGTTTTTCTTCGTAGACGGCGAGCAGAAGTATCAGCGGCACGGCATCGTCTTTACAGGCCTGATTCCCTCTCTGGCGATGCGCACGGGGGATTTTTCGGCTGACGCTTTCGGCAATCCGGTGAGTGGCCTCCAGATAGTGAACCCGAACATGATCGGGGCCTCTACCGATCCCAATGTCTATCCCAACGTTTACTTTCAGTGCAATGCACAGGGGCAGCCCTTGCCTTCCAATCCTGACGGAAGCCAGCCGCCGGGAGTTGCGTGCAACAAAATTCCATCCGGCCTGATCAACAACATCGGACAGGCAATGATGAACCTGTATCCGACACCGAACGCAAACAACGCCAGCGGTGGGTACAACTTCGTCAATGCGCCAGTGCGTAAGCTCGACAACACGAAGTTTGATATTCGGCTGGACAATAACTTCACCAATTCCGACTCCGCCTTCGCCCGCTTCAGTTACGATCAGGCGTTCTCATTCGTGCCGGGCGGCTCACCGGGATTCGCAGCACAAAATGCATTCGGCACTAATCAGGACATTACCAATCACGGTCGCAACCTTGCCCTAGGCTGGACGCACGTCTTCTCGGCCAACATGGTGAATCAGTTCACCTTCGGCTATAACCGCATCTTCAACTACATCACCTCGTATGGCTCCGGCACGTGCGCCTCGGCGACCATTGTGCCGGGCGGTATTCCCAACGCCAATCTCGGATGTTCGGGCACACCTCCAAAATGCGCCCCTGGGGCTTTTAGCTGCGGCCTGGTCTCTACCATCGTTGCCGGTGGCTTCTGGGCGGTCGGCGATCGCGGCTATTCCCCGTTCCAAGGCGGAACGAACATCTTTTCGTACAGAGATTCGCTCGATCTGACCCACGGCAGACACAATCTTCACTTTGGTGTCGACTTCCGAGCAAATCAGATGAACGTGGGCACCGAGGCCTTTCAGGATGGCTTCTGGATCATCGGCAATGGCGGCAATTTCAGCGGTCTTAGCACTGCCAACATACCGGGCAGTCCGCCGGCGGATTTCATGCTCGGCATCACCGGCTTAGCCATTCACGACCAGACCTTCAACGGCCCCATCACCGGTCGCCGCTGGAAGGTCTTCCGCCCCTTTGCTGAGGACGACTGGAGAGTCACCAACTCTCTCACGCTCAACCTCGGCCTTGCGTGGGATTTGACATCGCCGATCTCCGAAGCGCGCGGACGCCTAGCAAACTATGTTCCCGCCACCGGCGATCTTCTCATCGCTAGCAGAAACGGTGTAAGTTCGTCGGCGGGAGTTGAGAGGGACTGGACGGCGCTGGAGCCGCGCGTCGGCGGTGCATGGAAGGTCGTGTCCGACGGCAATACCGTACTTCGCGCAGGCTTCGCGATATTCCACGACTCCGCGTGGAGTCAGGGAGCGCAAGGCCTCTGGCAAAATCCACCCTTCTTCGGCGAATCAGACGCATTTGCCACTGCAGGCTGCGCCTTTCCAACCTCGTACTGCGCTACCGTGCTAGGTCAAACTCCTTCGGCCATCAGTCTCTCTAACGGATTCGAGGCCATCACTGAACCGCCAACGGTCGGAACCTTCACCGGCTCGTTTTATACACAGCCCACGAACTTCAAGTTGGGCAGAGTTCAACAATATAACGTGAACGTTCAGCAGGTAGTGCCCGGCAACGTCGTGGTCACAGCGGGTTATGCAGGCTCACGCGGCACTCACGTTCTTGTCGCAGGAAATAACCTCAATACCGCAAGCCCGAAAGCCTGCGTCGGATCATCTTCCTACACGCTCGGCTGTCTGCTTGGCGGGGCGCCTTATATTCCTCCCTACAATACGTTCTCCACCATCTCGCTCTTTGGCGATGTCGGCAAAACAAACTACGACTCCCTGCAGATCAAAGCCGAGACGAAGGCGCAGAAGCATGGCCTCTATGCCCTTATCGCCTACTCGTACTCGCATACCTATGACAACGGTCTCTCCGATGGCCTGGGCTCGTTGCTGAGCGCTCCATTCTTCCCGCTCCCCAACTGGCAGCACTTGGATTGGGCACTGTCGCAAATCAATCTCAATCACAGTTTCACAGGCAGCGTGATCTACGATCTCCCGTTCGGCCACGGCAGACAGTTCGGCGACGGTTGGAATGCTGCTACGAATGCCTTCCTCGGCGATTGGCAGGTGACCGTTATCCAGAGAATCTCCTCGGGCTTCCCCACGCCTCTCATCTATAGCAACAACCAGTCTGGCTCGTTCTTTCAGAATGGAGGCAACGGCAATAATTGGAATCGCCCCAGCCAGGTCTCAGGTTGCGACGTCCATGCGGGCAACCATGCCGTGAAGCAATTCATCAACCCGGCATGCTTCGTCGCTCCGCCAATTGGACAGCTCGGAAACGCCTCACGCGTTCCCGTCTTTGGTCCCGACTTTGTGAACACTGATTTTTCGGTCATCAAGCAATTCACACTACCGAGGGAGATGGGACTGAACTTCCGCGCAGAGTTCTTTAACCTGTGGAATCACGCTCAATTCGGTCTGCCGGTCAACGATTTGGCTGTTGCAACCTTGAATCCCGACGGCACCATACAAAATAGCAACGGCTTCGGCGCGGCGAACTCCACCGTGAACAACCCACGGCTGGTGCAGTTCGCGCTCAAGCTAACTTTCTAATGCGGCTCAAATTCAAATCTCGTAGCAGTTAAGAGATCCTTCAGTCGCGGCATCGCGCGTCTGAAGGAGGCATTCGCCTAGCGATGAGTCTTTCCTTTAAAGGATCGACCGTTGGTCGGCTATCCGGAAAGAATCCCGCGTTACAAATCGCGATTAGCGCAAAATCGCCAATGCACTCACTGACACCGGATTTTGTAACGATATGTCGGTATGGCGAATGGAACCGCGATTAGGCGCTACAGTGGCTAATAAAGGCACTCAAAACACTAGGAAGTATGCGTTTAGGGTAGGCCGTCACCATGGGTGATGGCTGATTCTGAAGTTCGAGCCATTGTGGGCCCCCCTCATGGGCAGAGGGATCGAGCGACTGGAATCATCTATTCGCAGCATGATCCACTGCTGCGCTTCGCTTGGCCATCACGCTGGCCAGGTAGGTCGCCGCGTCTGAGCGCGTCTTGATGGTCGCAACTTTCGCGATGTTGGTTTCGCGCTGTTCCCGGTGGAGAGAGTTCAATATCCTGCCGCATTGCGGCATGGATGACTACGGGAAGGCTACCATCGTTCACGGAGTCGTGCGGCCTTAAGGGAGCCGATTGAGAGTAAGCGGCGGAGGGTGCGATCGGCATCGAGAGCATCACCTCCGAAGCTCCATTCCTGGCTGGGTGACCAGACAAGAGTGGAGCTCAGTGGGAAAGTGGAAACGAGCATCAGTAGCTATCGGCATATGAAAAATTGCCTCACGCACCGATCGACCAGAATAGAGGTGCATCTGCCCCGAGTGATCCGTCCACCTCGCCGCCCTCGGATCTCCAATACTCGATGCCACCAAGCAACTCTTTGGCTTGAAAGCCAAGTTGAGCGAACTGCATTGCGCCCTTTGTAGCGCCGTTACACGCAGGACCCCAGCAATAGACGACGTACACTTTGTCCTTAGCCAATTGCGCGGTCGTTTCTTGTGTGATCTTCGGAAAATTCACCGCACCGGGGATGCGGCATTCAGAAAACGACTTGGGACTTCGCGTATCAATGACAACAATGTCCGGATTGCGCTTGTTGAGATCGGCCATAAGGTCGGCCACGTCGGTTTCAAAAGCAAACTTGTTTGCGAAATGCTGATAAGCGTCCGCTGGGTGAGCAGCGGGAACCTCAAGGACGGCCGAAAAATGTGGTTTCGAAGTGAGAGCGATTGCGGGCACGATGTCATCCTCCATGAATGGATCTGAGGACAATCATGGCGCAATTCATGCAACTAAAGCGAGCGGCATAACTGCCGTTTGGCGTCAATATTATGCCATTATTTCTTTCACTCGATTCAGCATGTGTCTAAGCGGCGCAATGCGAGACCTTTTCGATTGAAGGATGGCCCTTAATTTTGAAAACGTGACCGGTATGTGTTGGGGCTAAGCTTCACCATTTGGCGAAAATGATGGCGGAGGGTTGCCGTAGAACCGAACCCGCATCTCTCAGCGACTGCTTCTACCGAGATCTGGGAAGTTTCGAGAAGGTCTTTCGCGAATCCGATTCTTTGTTTCGTGACCCAATCGAGAGGGCTAGTGCCCGTGACTTCTGCGAAGCGCCTGTTCAAAGTTCGTTTACTCATGTGTGCTTGTGCGGCGAGATCGTCGACTGTGATCACCTTGTGAAGGTTGCTCTGAACCCAATCCAAGAGGTATGACAACCATGGCGTTGAAGCGTCTCCAACCGGTTTCTCAATAAACTGCGCTTGCCCACCCTCGCGGTGGGGCGAGACGACTAGTCGGCGCGCCACGGCGTTCGCGATGCTCGCTCCGAAATCCTTGCGAATGATGTGAAGGCAAAGATCGATGCCGGCTGCGCTACCTGCAGACGTCAAAATATCACCCTCGTCCACATAAAGAACATCCGGTTCGAGTTCGATTGTGGGGTATGCAGTTTTCAGCTTTTCGATATATCTCCAATGGGTCGTCGCGTGTTTGCCATTGAGCAGGCCAGTTGCAGCAAGAACGAAGATTCCTGAACAAATAGATACCAACCGCGCGCCATGCTCATGTGCCCTCCTTAGTGCTCGTAGTAGATGTTGAGGAGGGGGTTCATCAGGATTTCGCCAACCAGCAACGAAGATTGTATCCGCATTCAGCAGGCCTCGTAGTCCCTGCCGTGGCAGGATGCGAATTCCGCCAACCGCATTGAGTGGTCCTCGTTCCACGCCGCAGACCTCAAAGGAATACCATGAACCGAGTTCTGGCCGCGGAAGTCCAAACAGTTCAATCACAATTCCAAACTCAAATGTGCAAAGCCCGTCATAGGCCAACGCAACGACGCGATGGCTCTTCGATGTAGCAACTTTTGATCGAGCGGCACGGTTTGGCATAATTTTGATGATAGATGGCATTCCTGCCACTGGCAATATAGGCCAGCCTCGCCGAGGCTTAGAGAAGATTGCTGAAAGGAGAATCCGAAATCGAAATGCCTAATCCATCGAATTCTAATTTTTGAGACGATCGCAGTGCGTGCCGGGGCGGAACGAGATGAAACAGGTGCTATTGCGGCGCCCCTGCATCTATCAACAAACTTTGAGCACAGTCCCCAAGGTGAGCCGCTGCATGGCTACATGTACGTTCGTTTGGATAATCCGACTCAACGGCGCCTGGAAGATGCTTTGGCACGCCTTGAAGAAGGGCAAGCAGCACTTGCTTTCGCATCCGGCGTGGCCGCGGGAGCGCTTATGCCCAATCTCTGCCCAAGAAAAGTCACATCTTGTTTAGCGATGATCTCTTTTATGGCTTCCAGGCTATGGCATTAGAGTTCTTTTCACGTTGGGAGATTGATTGGACTACGTAGATATGTCGGATAATTCGGCTGTACGCAATGCGCTGAGGCCCGAGACTCGTTTGGTTTGGGTGGAGACGCCTTCGAATCCATTGATGAAGATTCTCGATGTGACGGCCTTGGCTGCGATCGCCCACGAAGCGGGAGCACAATTGCTCGTTGACGGCACATTCCCCAGTCCAGCCTTGTTGCGCCCTTTAAGCTTTGGCGCGGATGTCGTCCTTCACTCCACAACAAAATATCTGGGTGGACATAGCGATGCTATGGGCGGCGCTTTAATATTTGCACAGCCAGATGAACAGTTTCACCAGATCAAACAGATCCGCAAAATCCTCGGAGGAGTCGCTTCACCTTTCAATTCGTGGCTCGTATTGCGAGGCTTGCGAACGCTTCCGACGAGGATGGAGGCACACTCCAGAAACGCTTTGATCGTCGCCTCGTTCTTAGAGTCACATGCAGGAGTTGTCCAGGTTTTATATCCGGGATTGACGTCACACCCTGGACATTTGATCGCAAAGCAGCAGATGAAAGATTTCGGCGGGATGCTATCTTTCCGGGTCAAGGGGGGAAGAAAAGGAGCGATCGACGTTGCCTCCCGTCTCGGCCTCTTTATAAATGCCGGTAGTCTTGGCGGACCGAAAAGTCTTGTCCAACATGCGGCATCTGTGATGCATCCTGCCGACCTAATCCCCGACGATCTTCTTCGTCTTTCGGTGGGATTGGAACACCCTGAAGATCTGATCGCGGACTTGAATCAAGCGCTCCAGGGAAACTGCTCTATCTGAGGCAATGATGAATCCTGCTGATACACTGCGACTCAACAATGACATAAAGCCAGTACCACTGCATGCACTGAGCAGCGACCACTTGCTCACTCTCAACAACCTGCATACGCTAGAACTCTCAAGGCTGGACAGAGCGCGGCTGGAGGAGTTGGTCGCGATCTCATATTACGCATTTGGGGTGGCACCAGCTGTGGCATTTCTTATAGCGGTCGACTGCCGTGCACCTTACGACAATCACAATTTTCGATGGTTCTCCGCACGCCTGTCCAACTTCGTATATGTCGATCGCCTCGTTGCAGATTCCGCCGCCCGGAGATATGGCATCGCTCAGGCCCTATATCAGGGGCTATTCGAGCGAGCGAAGGCTTGCTCAGCGCGGTGAGCAAGGCTTGCGATGGACGACTAGATGTATTTGTGAAGAGAGAAAACTGGGAGGCGCAGAGGTTCTACGAAAGCATGGGATTTCGTGAGCGAGATGAATGGTGCCTTTTCAGGCGTACCTCCAAAGCGCAAAACGTAACGGAAACTGGATAAGTGGCGGCCGGTGAACTTTCCGTTTCGCCACTGCCCGTACGGCAACCTTCTGTCTGGCTGAACAGCCTCGCTTCTCCACCGCGACCGTGATTTCAATCCATTCGAGAAATGTCTCGGGCTGCGAGTTCTTCATCCCTAAGATCTCAGTAAGCTGTGAAAAAACAACGGCGTGAGCGGGAAACCCCTCATGTCATGTGGTAGTAAGTATTTATAAATCAATAACATAGAGGCTGCGGCTACCGAATAGTGTCCATAAACCATTCATAATAATCAACAATCTTAAATCGATGTCCGAGAGATGCCCCCATAGTTGCCCCCAATGCCATGCTCCCACCCTCATTAGTGATCGGTAAACTTCCTCATCTGACGCAAGGTGGCCCACCACGATCTTTCAGGATAGGCCGCCCGATCGGGGATGCCTACAGCGGAGACGGTAGCGGGTCCAGGTCACTCTCCAGCTTCGCCAGATACGCATCCTCTTCGCGTCTCTTCTCGGCCCGCTTCTCTGCGCGGTCATTCCTTCGTATGCTCTCGGTCCATACCTCCCAACGAGAGGCCACGACTACTTCTATGTAGTCCTTCAGGGCTTCATCTACGAGGCTCTGAAGGGGAGTTCCAAAAAACTCGCTGTACTCGGACAACGCGGAATAATGCTCGGGGGACATGAGTGCTCGGAGCTGAGCTGCCGTGAGAGGTTTCCTTTGAGTCGAGACGGGCCGGGTGCTATTGTGGCGGTTAGCCATGATTGCCTCCTTGATAGGCGGTTGGGTTAGCGTCGGGTGGGTGTTCGATGCACCTATCCGACGCGTTCACTATGAGGTAGTGGGCGGTGGAAGTCAACGGATATGTTGCCGTTCGAAAGTTTTAGAAGACACACATGGGACACCCGAGCTCCATCTAAACCGGCCGGCCGCTACATTCGCCCGTCACAGACGAAGGATTGCTTTGTCTGTGTTTGGGGCGGCGTACCCATTGTCCAGGTTGTAGAAAGTTCCGAGGTTGTCCGGCTCCGGCCCCTTCGCGGATGCTTTGATGGGTTCTCGATTTCCTTTCACGCAAAATAAAAATCTGAAGAAATAAAAGAGACGAATGAACCAATCTTTTTGGTGCAGGCCTCGACCGGAAACACCAACGGCGAGGCTGAGGGTATTTTGCGAGTCTCAGTCGCTGAGGGCAGTCAGCGAACTTCTTGCTTTGTCGATCAGAGTGGCCGACGGCGCAGCGGCCATCCAATATTGGACGGCCGCCTGCCTCAGAAAAGTTATGAAAGATGGAACACACGGCAACTTCAGCGTGAGGTCGAGGCTTTTGAGGGGCTTTGCTGTGGAAGTCGCACGACGCCTGACGATTTCTTCGGCGGCAAGTCGAGACTTAGCACCCGCACGTGACCGGCGGCTCTCTCGCGATTGAGTTCAAGAAGATGGCGGATGATCTCGTCCTTTGAGAGAGGATACTGCAATTTGTACCTTCGTAGCCATCCATCGCTCGCAGGATGGCGGCAACCTGTTTAGGGTCCGTCGTAGCGGCTAGGTGCGTAGGCTTCACCGGGAGAAGTGCGCCGCGAAGATCGCCGGAAGGATCATGTACGGCCCGCCCCGGTCGCGATGGCGTAGCGGAATACCTGTCCACAGTTGCTGAGGGCTCGATGCGCTGTCTCCACAGCTCCTCGGCATTCGATTCGGCGCACTGCGGTCAGTAGCTCGGGTGCGGTTATTTCGGCAATTGGTCGGCCACCAACCCACGGGAAGATGTCTCGCTCGAAGCGTCGGACTATGCGGTCCCCATGGTTCTCGGCCCAAATTGAAGAATACTTGGCAAGCCATTCACGGGCCACTATCTCGAAGCTATTTGCCGCACGGTTGGAGCGGGCAGATTTTTGAGCCTTGCGGTTCTCGCTCGGGTCGGTGCCGTTGGCTAGAAGGTTGCGTGCTGCGTCGCGGCGGTCCCGCGCATCCTTCAGTTTGACATCTGGATAGACACCGAGGGCTAGCCTCTTTTCTTTGCCGCCGAAGCGATATTTCAGGCGCCACCACTTGCCGCCGTTCGGGGACACTTCCAAGTACAAACCGCGTTCATCAAAAGTTTGAAAGTCTTCCCGCTTGGTTTAGCGTTTCTGATAACTACATCGGTAAGGGTCACTTTGGGGGCATCTCCATTGCTAATAAATCCGTGTGCCCCCGATCTTGCCCCCAGATGTCAATGGACATTCTTGGCGTTGTTTGGACTAGAGTGCGTAAATAAATCCAGCATTTACGCTGACTCTAAACCCTTCTGGGAGCTTTGTGGATGTTGTAATGGTGGAGGCGGCGGGAGTCGAACCCGCGTCCGAAAAAACTTCCAACAGAGAGCTTTCATGCTTTTTCCAGTTCATTTTTGTCTCGTCACCGGCGCTTAGAACGGACGAAGATGCGACGGCGACCAGTCTGATCAGTCTCGTCCGACCCGCTCAGACGGAGCAGGGAAGACCAGCCTACTGTGCGACGATCGGTACGGGCCCGTAGGCGAAGCTCGAGCGATCGGCTACTTAGTTAATTAAGCAGCAAGAGCCAGGTTGTTATCGGCACTTATAGTTTTGTGAGCGATTACGGGTGTCCACACCCCGGCATGCCTCTCTGCCACAAGCAATCCCGTCGAAGCCGTGACGCCCCCATATGGAGCAGCAACGCCGATGCATTGGGCCTTGCAAAGAACTAATAACAGTATACCCGTTGCGTTATCAACAGGGAGTTAGGCGAAGGCCAGGATTACAGCTCCGATTGTGATCAGCGAGGCTCCGCCGATCTTCAGCGGTGATAGATGTTCTCCGAGGAAGAGCCATGCTCCGAGGATCACGAGGACCACGCTGAGTTTGTCTACTGGCGCTACGCTGGAGGCCGGTCCCATCTGCAGGGCTCGGAAGTAACAGAGCCACGAGAGACCAGTGCAGATTCCGGAGAGGACGAGGAAGAGCCAGCTTCGACGGCTGATGTCGGCTAAACCGTTATGTCTTTCGAGGCTGAGTGCGATTGCCCAGGTGAAGAAGACGATCACGGTGGTGCGAATCGCTGTCGCCAGGTTGGAGTCGATTCCGGCGACGCCGACCTTGGCCAATAACGCGGTGGCAGCGGCGAATATGGCTGATAAGACTGCCCAGAAAACCCATGTCATGCCTCTGAGGATACGCCTCGAAGGAAGTTGTGAATGCCGTTAATGGAGTGGTTACCCCCTCCCCCTCTTTGTGGAGGGTATTTTGTGCGTATCTTGTTTGTTTTGTTTTAGTTGCAGGTGGTGATTGTCTGTAAAATATTGTATATAAATGGTTTAGCTGCAAAATATTCTAAATAAAGGACTTAATGGGTAAAAAGAAAAATCCCGGTTCTGGACCGGGACTTTTTTTGACTCTTTAATCATTATATCGGATTGGTGAAAACTAATTTGCAATGCTTATGTTGTTGATTATGCTTGGTTTAAGTTGGTTTGGGGGTTGACAGCATTTTTTCAGCTCGTTGTTCCGAGTAAGCACAACGGCCCGGGGCTAAAGCCCCTTGTATTTGCTGGGTTATTCGCAGGGCTGAAGCCTGCGCTCCCACCGAAAAGCACGATCAACGAGTTTTCCGCAACCTGTAAAGCCGTGTGCTCCCACTCAAAAACAACGGAAACTATGTGAGCTTTTAGAGTGTCGCGGTTTCGAGGTCGACGTATTGCCATTCGCCGCGTTCGATGCCGGCACGGATCTGGCTTGGGGTTTGGCCTTTTTTCGTCTGCTGGTAGGCGTAGATGGCTTCTTTCATGCAGGTGGAGCAGGCAGCGCCGTGGGTACCTTCAAAGCAGCTATGCAGGCTGTTGTGTCCCATCGCTCGATCGCAATGGCAGTAGCAGGGCTGCTGATGCAAGACTTCGGGGATCTTTGCTGCCATCTTGTAGGCAGTGATCTGATAGGGATGAGAGAAGTAGATTCCGGTTAGCTGATTGCCGCTAAGGACTGGCGGAAGGGGCTTGGATGGGGCCTTTGCATTGTAGGCAGGCACGTCATCGGAGGGGTTTGACCACTGTGCCGACGCTGCCATGGTGACCAGACCCAATACTGCACAACCAAGTATTCGCTTCATGGTCAGTATCATAAATCCCGTTGATGATTAGCGTCGGGGCTCGTTTGCAAATAGTTGTGAGACGGGCGATTTCGCGAGAGGTGTCACAACAAAAAAAATGCGGCACGAACGGTAATTTGTTCGTGCCGGGAGGCCAGTGACGCAACTTGTGTCAGCCGGTGATGCGGGCTGAGAATCTTCTCGGGCGGTAAACTCACGCTTCCGATGAATTAAATATACCACAATATGGATGCTGTCATACAAAAAATACACCTCACCATAGAAATAACGTGTTCTGGGCATGTCCTGGGAGGCACGGCTTGAGGTATAGTTTTGGCTTTATCTATTTGTAAATAAGCAACTTGCTTCGACATGTCCAACGTTTTTGGTGAGGCTCTGAAAAGATGTATTTATTTGTTTTTGTTAAATGTGAAATTTAGTAGATGCCAAAAAAATAGGCTCGAAGGGGGGAAATCTAAGAACTTGTCCAAAAAGCTCCGCGGCATTCGGTTCGAAGGGGGCGTCTTTCACGGCGAGCAACGACATAGAACAAGCAACAACGAATACAGGGATCCTTCACTTCGTTCAGGATGACGACGTAGAGGACTGATGGGGCAAAAAAGAGAAATGGATGACGACGTAGAGGACTGATGGTGGCAAAAAAAGCAAGGATGACGACGTAAACGATGGGTAGCCGGGGGGCGAAGAATCGGATGACGGCGTAAATAAACGACAGCAAGACACGGCCAGTTATAGTTGGAAAGTTTTTTTAGAATTTTTGATTGATTTGTTTGGCCATGGCTGCGTCGCGTTGGGTGATGCCGCCGGCATCGTGAGAGATGAGGCTGAGATGAACCTTGTTGTAGCGGATATCTATGTCGGGGTGATGTCCTGCGGCTTCGGCCAATGTGGCGAGTTGATTGACGAACTGCATTGCCTGAACGAAGTCTTTGAAGGTCCAGTCGCGTGTGAGTTTGCCGTCTTCAAGAACCCAACCTGGGGTTGCCTTTAGAACTTCTTTGATCTCATCTGGTGTCAGTGCAGGTTTCATAGAAGTACCTCGCGTTTGCGATGCTAGTTCGCTTGCCTGTCGTATGCAACCTGCGGACGGCAGAGAGTGGCCGAGAGGACGGATGGGGTGAGGCGCTCGATGTCGGCGCGGATCAGGGGCCAGGATTCGAGAGGCATGTTGAGGAAGACGGCGACGATGGAGGGATCGAATTGTGTGCCGGAGCAGCGAGCGATCTCCTGGCTGGCGTCGGTGTAGTTGGTTCCTTTGCGGTAGGGGCGGTCGGAGGTCATGGCGTCGAGGGTGTCGGCGATGGCGAAGATGCGAGCGCCGAGCGGGATCTCGGTGCCCTGGAGGCCGCGTGGATAGCCGGTGCCGTCGAAGCGTTCCTGATGGGCGTAGACGATCTCGGCGGCTTCGCGGAGGAAGGGAATCTTGCGGATCATCTCGTAGCCGCGTTCGCAGTGTTCGCGCATGATAGCCATCTCTTCGGGATTGAGGCGGCCGGGTTTGAGAAGGATGGCGTCGGGAGTGGCGATTTTGCCGATGTCGTGGAGGAAGGCGCCGCGGGCGATGACTTTGAGCTCGTCGGCGGGGATGCCCATGGCGCGGGCGATGGCGATGGTGTAGGCGGTGACGCGTTTGGAGTGGCCTTCGGTCTCCTGATCGCGGAGGTCGAGGGCGTCGCCCATGGCTTCGAGGGTGATGTCGTAACTGCGCTCGAGGTCGTTCATGGCCTCGCGCAGACGGCTGGTGCGGGCGGAGACCATGTCTTCGAGGTTGTGGAGGTAGAGATTTTTTTGTTTGCGGAGGCGACTGTGTTCGACGGCGCGGGAGACGACGTTGTCGAGCTGGACGCGCTCGAAGGGTTTGATGAGGTAGTCGATGGCACCGCGGCGGAAGGCGTTGGTGGCGACGTGGACGTCGTGGACTGCGGTGAGCATGACGACTGGGAGGCTGGGATAGTCGACGGTGAGCTGGTCGAGGAGGTTTAGGCCGTCGGTGCCGGGCATCATGATGTCGGTGAGGACGAGGTCGTAGGTGGGGTCTTGCTGGAGGAAGGCGATGGCCTGTTCGGCGCTCTCGGCGATGGTGGCGGTGTGGCCGCTGCGCGCGAGCAGGGCTGCGACGATGCTGCGTACGGGGGCTTCGTCGTCTACTACGAGGATTCTTGCTTGCGACATCGGCTTGAGGCTCCACTGCGCGCGGACGCGCTTTCTCCTCTTATCGACGGGATTTTTTTTGACTTGATGATTTGGTGTTTTTTGAGGGGTTTTGGGTGGGATGGGGTGTTGCGGGTGGTGTTTTTGTGGGCAGGTTGTGGTGGATTGTGTGGTGAATGTGGGTGGCGGATTCACCTTTGACGGGGAATCCTTTTAAAAGCAGATTTTGGAAATATTTCTGTGGAAATTCTGACGTTGAGAAATCATTTGCGACCCCAACCTTCGCGCGGTGAGGCGCGCTCAGGATGGGGCACCCGTTATTTTTGGGTTTCTTTTCGTTTGCTGGCGGCCCAGTTGGGTTTGGTGGTTTGGCGGCTGCGGCCTAAGGCGAGTGCGTCGGTGGGGACGTCTTCGGTGATGCAGCTGCCTGCGGCTATGTAGGCTCCCGCGCCGATGGTGACGGGGGCTACGAGGGTGGAGTCCGAGCCTACGAAGGCGCCGTCGCCGATGGTGGTGAGGTGCTTGTGGACGCCGTCGTAGTTGCAGGTGATTGCTCCCGCGCCTACGTTGACTCCAGCACCGATGATCGCGTCTCCGAGGTAGTTCAGGTGGTTGGCCTTGGAGCCTTTGCCCATGGTGACTTTTTTGGTTTCGACGAAGTTGCCTATGTGGGCGTTTTCGCCGATGTTGCTATCGGGGCGGAGGTGGGCGTAGGGGCCTAGGATCGCTCCGTTATTGACGACGGCTTGATCGAGGATGCAGCCGTTGCGGATGGTGACGTTGTCGCCGATGGTGGAGTGCTGGATGACGGAGTAGGAGCGGATGCGGCAGTCGGAGCCGATGCGGGTGGGGCCGAGGATTTGGACATAGGGTTCGATGACGGTGTCGGGGGCGATGGTGACGGCGGCGTCGATGACGCAGGTTTCGGGGCGGAAGATGGTGACGCCTGCGGCCATGAGGCGGCGGGCGGTGGCGAGGCGCATGGCGGCGTCGAGGTGCATCATTTCGGCGATGGTGTTGGCGCCTAGGACCTCGTCGACGCTGTCGGCTTTGACGGCTACGACGCGCTCGTTGTCGGCAACGAGCATGGCGGCTACGTCGGTGAGGTAGAACTCGCCGTGCGCGTTGTTGGTGTCGAGGAGGTCGAGTTTGGCGAAGAGCTTGGAGGTCTCGAAGCAGTAGATGCCGGAGTTGATCTCGGGTGTGGCGAGCTGGTCGGGGGTGAGGGATTTTTGCTCGACGATGGCGGTGACCTCGGGGGCGTTGGGTGTGGCGCGGAGGACGCGGCCGTAGCCGGTGGGGTTGGTGGGGACGGCGGTGAGGATGGTCATGGCGGCGCGCTCGGCGAGGTGGAGGTCGCGGATGGCGGCGATGGTTTCGGGACGGATGAGAGGGACGTCGCCGGAGAGGACGAGGAGATGTTGGGGCAGGGGGTCGCCGGAGATGGCGAAGTAGGCTTTGACCATCTGGAGGGCGTGGCCGGTGCCGCGCTGCTCTTCCTGGAGGACGAAGCGGACGCCGGTTTTTTCGACGGCGGTGCGGACGCGGTCGGCTTCGTGACCTATGATGCAGTAGATGTGGTCGGGGGGGACGATGGTTTCGGCTGCGGCGATGACGTGGAGGAGGAGGGCGCGGCCGCCGATCTCGTGGAGGACTTTGGGGTGTTTGCTTTTGAGCCGCGTGCCCTTGCCTGCGGCCATGATGGCGATGGCGAATCCTTTGGTGTCCATAGGGATATCGTCTCATGGGAGGGCGCAGAACGAACCGACATGGTGAGGAAGACCGCGCTTCCGGATGAGAGCTTATTCGGATGTTGTTGGATCGATCACGGCGCGGACTTGCGAGACAACGTTGGCAGGGAAGCCGCCTCGCTTCGCGTGTTCGCGCACCATGTCCTCATCATGGGCGATGTAGATGCAATAGATTTTGTTATCGGTGACGTAGCTCTCTACCCATTGGATATCGGGGCCTAGCTGGCGTAGGACGCCACATGATGTTTGAGAGATTGCCTTGAGTTGATCAGAGGACAGCTTACCGGCGTTGGGAATTTCTCGCTCGATGACGAACTTTGGCATGGTGGATACCTTTCGTTGATCTTCTGCGCGGTGATGATGCTTGTTTATCGATACCTCATCGATAGAGAGGTGGGCAATCCAGTCGATGGATGATTTTATCGAGATTTGTGGGTGGGAGAGGGAAAGCGGATCGCGCTGTCGCGCGATTGCCCACCTTAGCGACGATAAAACCGTCGCGAAGATGGGGCACCCGATTCTTTTCAGCGCACGATACTTTTCGGCGTCCGATTGTTTAGGGTTGTGTTTATTCGGCGGGTTTGCCGGGTGGGGGTGGGATGGTGATGTCGATGGGGGTGACTGTGCCGAGGGTGTCTAGCTTTGGGGTGATCTCGGATTGGTTGCCTACGGCGATGATTGCTAGTTTGGATGGGTCGACGTACTTGTTGGCTACGCGGGAGACGTCGGCGGCTGTGACCTTTTCGATGCCTGTTTTGTATTTTTCGAGGAAGTCGGAGGGGTAGCCGTAGAAAGCCAGCGTCATCTGTTCGTTGAGGGTTTTTCCGGGGGAGTCGTAGTTGAAGATGAAGGAGTTGAGGACCTGGTCCTTGGCTTTGCTCAGCTCGGCGGCGGTTGGGGGTTCGGTTTTGAGGCGGTTGATCTCGTCGAGCATGGCCTGGGTTGCGGCGACCGTGCTGGGGCTCTTGGTGGCGGCGATGACGTAGAAGACTCCGGGGTGATCGTATGAGGCTCCGAAGGATCCGCTGACGCTGTAGGCGAGGCCGAGTTTGGTGCGGACGTTCTGGACTACGCGTGAGCCGAAGCCGCCGGAGAAGATTTCGTTCATGACGCTTAGGGCGAAGTAGTCGGGGTTGCTCTGCTCGGTGCCGAGGCCGACGATGAGGACGTTCGACTGATTGACGTCGTCCTTGTTGACGAAGTAAACGCCGTGCTTCGGATCGGTGAAAGCTACGTTTGCTGTTTTGAAGGCTTCTCCACGGGGAAGAGGCTCGAAGGCGGCGCGGAGTTTGGCCTCCATGGCGGCGCTGTCGAAGTCGCCGGAGATGCCGATGATGATGTTGTTGGGAACGACGGTGCGCTTGTGCCATGCCTTGAGGTCGTCGATGGTGACGGAGTCGATGGTGGCGTACTCGGGGCGGCGGGCGTAGGGGTTGTCGGCGCCGTAGGCCAGCTTGAGGGCCTCGCGGATGGCGATGCCGCTAGCGTCGTCGTTGCGGCGGGAGATGCCGGTGGCGATCTGCTGCTTGGCGAGGTCCAGCTTGTCCTGATTGAACGCTGGATTAAGAAGGAGATCCATTGTGTGGGCGAAGACGGTGTCGAAGTCTTCCTTGAGGCTGGACCAGTGTACGGAGGTGGAGGCTGAGCCGCCCTGGGTCTCGATGCTGGCGGCTTTGGACTCGAGCTTGTCGTCGAGCTTGTCGCCGTCGATGGTGGCGGTGCCGCTGGTGCGCCAGGTCTGGCCGTAGAGATTGACGAGGCCAACTTTGTTTGCGGGCTCGTCGCGGCTGCCTCCCCGGATCATGATGGTTCCGTTGATGAAGGGAAGCTCGTGGTCTTCCTGAAGGAAGATGACGAGTCCGTTGGCCAGCTCGATGCGTTTGGGCTGGGCGGGCTTGAAGGCGTGGAGCGGCGGGATGGGAATCTTCGTCCATGGTTGGGCGGCGGTGGTTGCCGGTTTTGCGGATTCGGCAGGCTTTGCCGTCGTCGTCTGCGCGGTTACGAATGGTGCGACGAGGGCAATGCTGAGGACTGCAGCCAGATTATTCAAAGAGATCTTCACTCGGCACCTCCGGTGCTCTTGGGTGTCTTCTGGGGGGCGACGTACTCGATGCGCGCGCTGGTGCGGTTGCCGTCGACGAATATCTTATTGGCGACGCGGCGAACGTCGGCCTTGGTGACGGCGTTGATCTTGTCGAGTTCGCGGAAGAGTTGTCGCCAGTCGCCGTAACGGGTCTGGTACTCGGCTAGCTGGTGGGCGAGGCCTTCGTTGTCTGCGAGGCCGCGCAGGAGATCGGCCTTGGCGCGGGTCTTGAAGCGAGCAAGCTCTTCGTCGGTGATGTCCTCGGTCTTGAGTCGGTCGAGCTCTTTGTGGATGGCGGTGCGCATCTCCTCGGGCGTGTGGCCGGGGAGGGGAACGGCGTAGACGGCGAAGAGGCCGGGATACTTGTCGCCGGGGAATCCGCTGAAGCCTTCGGCGGTGGCTGCGATCTGCTGGTCGCGGACGAGCGAGCGGTAGAGGCGGGCGGTGCGTCCATTGGAGAAGATGTCGGTGATGGCATCGTAGACGGAGTCGTCAGGGTCGCGGTAGTCGGGGCGGTGGTAGCCCTCGATGTAGAAGGGCTGGGTGGCTTCCTTGATGACGACGGATTTCTCGGCGAACTGGCGGGGTTCGACGGTGGTCATGGGTTCAGGCTTGGGGCCGGCGGGAATCCTGGAGAAGTAGCGTTCGAGGATAGGCATGGCCTCGCTGGCTTTGATGTCGCCGACGACCGCGATGACGATGTTGGAGGGGACGTAGTACTTCTTGTGGAAGGCTTCGGCCTCGGTGGCGGTGACCTGGCTGATCTCGCTCTCCCAGCCGACTCCGCTGCGGCCGTAAGGATGGGCGACGTAGGCGGTGGCTAGGAACTCCTCGACCATGCGGCCGACGGGGGAGGAGTCGATGCGCATGCGGCGCTCTTCCTGGACTACGTCGCGCTCCTTGTAGAACTCGCGCTGGACCGGCTGGGCGATGCGCTGGCTTTCAAGATAGGCCCAGAGCTCGAGACGGTTGGAGGGCATGGACCAGAAGTATTGGGTGGAGTCCTCGGCGGTGGAGGCGTTGATGCCGACGGCGCCGTGCTGCTCGGCGATGAGAGAGAACTGATTGGGGATGACGAACTTCTGCGCTTCGGCCTGGGCGTCCTGGAAGGCCTTCTTGAGGCTGGCGAGGCGGGCTGGGTCCTGGCCTACACGTTTGCGGAGTTCGGCATCGTAGGCAGCGTAGGCTACTTCGACTTTGGCGAGGGCTACTTTTTCGGCGGGGTAGTCGGTGGTGCCGATCTCCTGGGTACCCTTGAAGGCCATGTGCTCGAACATGTGGGCGAGGCCGCTGTCGCCTTGGGGATCGTCGGCAGAGCCAGCGTCGACGAGGGTGTAGAAGCTGAAGACAGGGGCTTCGGGCCGCTCGGATACGATGAGGGTAAGGCCATTGGGCAGAACCTTTACCGTTGTTCGCTTCTCAAAGCTCGCGAGATCCTGGGCCTGGGCGCTGCACAACATGCCACTGAGAGCCAGGGTTACTCCGAGTAGGTTTCGTATTCGCACAGAACTACCTCCAAATAACACAACCGGAAGACCCTACTATACCGGAGCCCAAAGATCGGTTTTTCGTTTGACGGGGAAAATGCGCAATCGTTTGATTTGCTGAAGATAGTTCGCTGAACGAACAATTTTCAGACTGTTCGGGCTGCACCTGAGTGTATGAAAAGACTGCCATATCGATGCGAAAACGCTTAGGTGAGCGCGTAGAACGCACCGGTAATGCCTGGCGTGTTAACCGCCACGACGGACTGGAGGGCAGGGGCTGCCTGCAGCGTAATCTGGGCGCGGCCATTGTAAAGCTGAACGACACGGGAGCCTCGTGGTGTGCCGAGATTGTCGATGAGTTTTGCTCCGCCGGCCACGCTGAAACGTATCTGGTTGCGTGCGTCGAGACAGAGTATCCCCTTTGCGTCGTAGAGCGTGGCTTCGACTGTGACCTTATCTGCGTCGCGATGGATTTCAGTGAGCTTCAGAGATGCGGGCTTGCCCCATTTGTCGGTCTGGTAGAGGAAGTTGATCTCGTCGGTGACGGTTGTGTCGCCTCGTTTTGCGACTACGCGAAGATTGTTCTGGCTCGGGGAGAAAGGGGTCATCCAGCGCAGACCGGCGGCGGGGAAGTCCTGGCTGTTGCGATGCTTTACGCCGGCGGATTTGCCGTTGACGAAGAGTTCGGCGGTGTCGCAGTTGGAGTAGACCTTTACCGTTTTTGGCTCGTTCGGCTCGCCCCAGCGGACGGGCCAGGTGTGGCCGTAGATTCTGGCCATGGGGGCGTCGGACCAGTAGGACTGGAAGACGAAGTAAGCTTCCTTCCTGGTCATGTCGCGCTCGACGAGGCCCTTTTGATTGACGCGGGGGACTGGGTTTTCAACGCGTAAGGGAGTGGTGAAGTCCTTGAATATCCATTGGGCCGATCCGGTGAGCCAGGGTAGTGTCTCCTGGGTTTTGAGGTGCCAGTCGAAGAGGTTGCATGCGTAGGTTTCGGACCAGTCGCCGTCTTTGGAGACGCGGGTGTTACCGCCGGTGGAGAGGTAGGCAAGACCGCGCTCGTCGGTGCCTTTGCCGGTGGCGATTTGGGCGAGGACCTTGTCGGGATCTTCGGAGTGACGGCCTGCGTGGCTGTCGGCTCCCCACTCGGCGTGGAAGAGATGGTTGACGCGATCGCGCTGGGTCTCGAGGGACTTCTGATACTCCTGATAGGTTCCGCTGTACCAGCCGGCCCAGATGGAAGGGGAGTAGACGTCGGGAATGTCGCGGGCGAAGTCGAGTCGGCGGATGGTCGTCTTGCGCGAGGGGTCGAGCTGGTGTGCGAGGTCGTGGAGCTCTTGCAGGTAGGCGCGGATGGCGGGCTTGTCGATGGTGGGGTATTCGGTGGGCCAGTCGTTCTCGTTGCCGAGGCCCCAGAGGAGAATGCTGGGGTGGTTGTGGTGCTGGCTGATCATGTTGCGGAGGGTGCGGCGGCCCATCTCTTTGAAGATTTCGCTGCCGATTCCGGCGCGGCACCAGGGGATTTCTTCCCAGACGAGGATGCCGAGGCGGTCGCAGAGTTCGAGGGCGCGGCGTGATTGCTGATAGTGGGCGAGGCGGATGAAGTTCGCGCCCATATCTTTGATGAGGTGCATTTCCTGAGTGATCAGGTCGTCGGGCATGGCGGCGGCGTATCCGGCGTGGTCTTCGTGACGGTGGGTTCCGCGGAGCAGGAGGCGCTCGCCGTTGAGCTTGAAGGGGCCGTGCTGGATCCACTCGGTGTGACGCAGGCCGAATGTCTCGTGTGCCGTGTATTCGCCGCTTGCGCTTTTGATGGTTATGGTGCACTCGTAGAGTTGAGGTTTGGCGGGGCTCCATAGCTGAGGTGCAGGGACGGTGAAGGTTGTCAGGGGCGCGGAGTTTTTCCACGGCTGAATGGTATGGCTTAAGTGGTGTACGGAGGCGCCGGTTGGGTCTGTGACTTCTATGGTGATGTCGAGAGGATTGGCTTCGCTGGTGGGATTGTAGAGAGTGCCAACGATTGTGATCTCGGCTGGGCCTGCGGGTGAGGGAAGCTTGGTTTGGATATGTACAGTCTCGAGCGAGACGGCAGGGACGTAGACCAGGTTTACGTGGCGGTACATGCCGCCGTAGAGACTGAAGTCGCTGAAGTCGGACGGCATTCGGTCGAGATTGCGGGAGTTGTCGCAGAGTACGGCTATCGGGACTGGGGTTTGTTGGGTTGGGAGAAGGTCGGTGATGTCGACTACAAATTCGTCGTAGCCGCCTATGTGCTTGCCGGCAAGCTTTTCTCCGACGTATACGGTGGTCTCCTGGCCTGCGCCTTCAAAGTGCAGCAGCGTGCGGCCATTGGGGTAGGGATTGTTGATGGGAACATGGGTGCGATACCAGCCGTGGCCGCGATAGTAAGGCGTGTCAGGGTCGCAGGCGTCGTAGGCGTTAAAGCAATGAGGCAATGGGATGGATTGCCATGTGCCTAGCTCTTCGCTGTGCCAGGCCTCCCATGGCCCGGCGAGGGTTCCCTGAAAGTACTCCCATCCCTCTGATAGACGGCGCGCTCGGTCGGTACTCTGAGACTGTGATGTGGAGCCTGCGAGAGTGGCGATTGAGGCGCGCAGTACCGGATTCGTCAGCAGGGGAAGAGACGCAGCGGCAGCGCTGGTCTTCAGGAAGTGCCGGCGGGAATACATCGTGATTGCTCCTGTTTTGTCTGTGTTAAAGGAGGATATGGTTGTTCTTTGTGAATGGTATGAGCTATCTAATTCATAGTTCCTACAAAATGCCAGACTTCAGTGATATAAAGATTCGTCGTTACAGATGTCAAGAGGCCGGTGGTTGAACCTACCGGCCTAAGGTTGCTAATTCCAGTAGCCGGTCGTTGTATGAAATCGGTAGTATTACAGGCATAAAACTGAACATGTCGACTCCCCCATCTCCACCACAGTCGTTCGCCTTTACGAGAAAGCAGAGCGCTTCGAACAAGACTCCGCGTCAGATTAACCGCAACCTTGTTTTTAACCTCATCCGAACGCGACAGCCGATCTCTCGCGCCGATCTCGCACGCATCTCTGGACTGCAGCGGAGTACGATTTCGCTGATCGTGGAAGACCTGATCCGCGACAAGTGGATCCTTGAAGGATCGACTGGGAGATTGCCTCGTGGGCGAAGGCCTACGTTTCTGGAACTGAATCATCAGCGTGCGGTGATCGCGCTGGATATTCATCCGTCACAGACTACGGTTGCCGTGACGGATCTGGGTGGCAGGATTGTGGCGCAGAACATCGTTGTTTTGCCGGCCGATGCGAATAAAGCCATCACTCCGATTATCGCGGCTATTAAGAAGCTGATGGCGGCGCATGCGGATAAGTCGTTTGACGGTATCGGGATCAGTCTGCCGGGTCGAACCGATCCGTTGCAGCAGAAGCCTATCTTCGCGCCGAATTTGAACTGGCCGGTTCTCAGCATCAAGTCGCGGATTCAGCGGGCGACGAATCTGCGCGTGGAGATGGATAACGTCGCGAATGCGTGTGCTCTGTCTGAGGTGTGGTTCGGCGAGAGCGACGGGCTGCATGATCTGGTGGTGGTGAATGTTTCGGAGGGTCTTGGCACAGGGATCTTCGCGAATGGGATGCTGCTGCGCGGAGCCAATGGTATGGCCGGTGAGTTTGGCCATGTGGAGATGGAGGCGAATGGGCCGTTGTGCGGATGCGGGAATCGAGGATGCTGGGAGATGCTGGCGTCGAACCGGGCCGGGCTTCGGTACTACGAGGAGATTAGTGGGCACGCAGCTCCGTCGAACTTTGCGGCGTTGGTGAAGATGGCGCAGGCGGGCGAGGATGCCGCTGCCATCAAGGCGCTGGAGAAGATGGGACACTTCCTGGGTCGTGGGCTGAGGATGATTGTCTCAGCGCTTGCGCCGAGCGAGATCATCATCGTCGGCGATATTACGTCTGCGTGGTACATGTTCGGCCCGAAGGTTGAGGCGGAGCTAAAACAAAACTCTCTCTCGAAGGCACCGAAGCTGAGACCTGCTTACGAGGGGAATACAGCACGCTTGCGAAGTGCTGTCGCGCTGGTGATGAATGCTGGTCAGGTTTAACGAAAAGGAAATGAAAATTATGTCTTCTGTTGTACCCCCATCGTTTCGACGAAGCGCGTTTGCTGCGTTTCGGGATGCAGGCTTTATTGGAACGCTGACTCTGGGAATATTTCTCGGAGCGGTGAATGTTTGTTCCTTTGCCCAGACGGCTCCGACGGCTACTGCTGCTCAAAAAGCGGCTCCGACGTATGGCAATGCTGCGGGTGATGCTCCAGATAATCCCGGACCGTTGGCTACGGATTTGTCGGCAGAGATTAAGCCGAAGGCCATTGCCGCTGCGATAAAGAAGGTTGCTGACTGGCAGGTGCCCTATGCGGAGCCGAGCTTCAATAAACTGTGGACGTTTGCGGCGCTCTACGATGGGCTGCTGGCTGCTTCGGAGGCCACTGGCGATCAGAAGTATCGGGATGCTGTTCTTCGTTTCTCGGAGCAATCGAATTGGACGTTGATCGATGACAGGTTTCCTCATGCGGACGATCAAGCTCTGGGTAAGGCCTATATGCAGCTTTATCTGGCTGATCCCAAGGCTTCGCGTAAGCCTGTGCGGATGGCGAATACGAAGGAGATTATGGACCGGCTGGTGGTGCGGCCCGACGATCCGGATAAGCTGCTTTGGTGGTGGTGCGATGCGCTGTATATGGCGCCGCCGGTGCTGTCGCGTGTGTATGTTGCGACGGGTGATCGCAAGTACCTCGACTATATGGATCGGCAGTGGTGGCTTACGTCGGCCACTTTGTATGACTCGGAGCAACATCTTTTCTTTCGCGATAGCCGGTATCTGACTCAGAAGCAGGCGAACGGTCAGAAGCTGTTCTGGTCGCGTGGCAATGGATGGGTGATGGGTGGGTTGGTGAAGGTTCTGCAGACGATGCCGGCAGATTATCCTTCGCGGCCGAAGTATGTGCAGCAGTTCAAGGAGATGGCGGCGAAGCTAGCGTCGATCCAGAGCAAGGATGGGCTGTGGCGTTCGGGGCTGCTCGATCCTGATGCTTATGAGCTGCCGGAGGTTTCGGGATCGGCGTTCTTTACCTATGCGATTGCTTATGGAATCAATGAGCATATTCTGGATCGCACGACGTATCTGCCTGTAGTGGAGAAGTCGTGGAAGGGAATGCTCTCGCATATTTATGCCGATGGGCGGTTGGGGTCGATTCAGCCGATCGATGGGCAGCCTGGGAAGTTCAAGCCCTCGGCTAGTTATGTTTATGGGGTTGGAGGGTTCTTGCAGGCGGGAGCGGAGATGCATCGTCTAGCGAGTGGGAAGCACTAAAACTGATCTGTTGAGGATTGAGAGGCCGCAGCAAAATAGCAGCGGCTTTTCTTTTTGGGTTCACGATATGGGGAAGTTGGTGCGGCTATGCCGCTGAAAGGAAAGGTTGGGATGATGTAACCGGATGTTCTCTTGACGAAATGAATGACCATTCAGTATGCTTCACGGCGTTCGGGATTTTCGCCCGTTGGAGCTTTCATGTCACCGAGTTCCACCTCTGTAAGCAAGCAGATTCGTAAGGTAGGTGTGTTGGGTGCGGGGACGATGGGTTCCCGCATTGCAGCGCATATGGCCAATGCTGGATTGCCGGTGGTTCTGCTGGATATTGTTCCGCCAGGGACTGACTCGGGCGCGGATAAGGCTGCGAAGAACAAGTTTGTTCTGGCGGCGATGGATGGATTGAAGAAGTCAAAGCCAGCGGCTTTTTATACGCCGGAGAGTGCGCGGCTGATTACGATTGGCAACTTCGAAGATGATCTTGGGTTGATCGCGGATTGCGACTGGGTGATTGAGGTCGTCGCGGAGAATCTTGAGATTAAGCATGCTCTGCTTGCCAAAGTGGTAAAGCATCGGCGTGCGGATTCGATACTTACGACGAATACCAGTGGGTTGCCGATTGCGAAGATTGCGGAGGGTTTGCCTGGGGAGGTGAAGCCTTACTTCTTTGGGACGCACTTCTTCAATCCGCCGCGGTATATGCGGCTGCTGGAGATTATTCCGACACGCGAGAGTGATGCTGCGGCCATCGCTGCGATTGCGCATTTTTGCGATCAGCGGCTGGGCAAGACGATTGTGCGTTCGCACGATACTCCGAACTTTATTGCGAATCGTATTGGAACGTTCAGCATGGGGAATGCAATTCGCCTGATGCAGGAGCAGGGGCTGACCATTGAAGAGGTGGATACGCTGACGGGTGCGGCGCTGGGTTGGCCGAAGACGGGGACGTTTCGGCTGGGTGATCTGGTTGGGATCGATGTGCTGGCGCATGTGGCCAGGAATTTTTCTGTGCAGGCTGCGGCGATCAAGGATGAGCGGGCCGAGGTTGTGCTGGCGCCGTTTATCGGCAAGATGATTGAACAGAAGTGGTTGGGCGACAAGGTGGGGCAGGGCTTCTACAAGAAGATGGGCAAGGATGCCGAGGGGCGTGATTTGCGGCATGTGCTCGATTGGCAGACGCTGGATTACAAGCCTTCGGTGCGACCGAAGTTTCCAGCGATTGAGATGGCGAAGAATGTGGAGGTAACGGGTGCGCGGGTGGCGCAGTTGCTTCATGCGGATGTACGCACGGATAAGGCTGCGAAGTTTTATTGGCCGCTGCTGACGGAGCTGTTTACGTATGCGGCGAATCGCGTGTCGAATACGGGCGATGAACCTGCGGACAATATCGTCGAGATCGACCGGGCGATGCAGACGGGCTTCAACTGGGAGCTTGGGCCGTTTGAGATGTTTGACGCTGCGGGGGTGCGGGCGACTACGGAGAAGATGCGGGCCGGTGGTGCTCTGATTGCCGCAAATGTGGAGAGGTTGTTGGCTTGGGCGGATAAACATCGTGAGGCTAATCCGACCTGGTACAAGGATGACGCCGGTGTGCCGAGTGGGCGGGTGTACTTCGATCCGTTTGCGGGAGAGTACAGGCCGGTTGTCGTTGCGGATGGGGTTACTTCGTTTGCTGTGATTAAGAAGGCGAAGGGCGTGGTGAAAAAGAATCCTGGTGCTTCGGTGATTGATCTCGGGGATGGTGTGGCCGGGATTGAGTTGCACTCGAAGATGAATGCGTTGGGCGATGATATTGTTTCGCTGATTACGCAGACGCTGAAGCCGACGAGCCAGATGGTGGGGGATTTTGAGGCGTTTGTTATTACGGGCGACTCGGGGAATTTTTCTGTTGGTGCGAATTTGATGCAGCTTCTTCTTGGGATTCAGGAGGAGGAGTGGGATGAGGTGGAGTTGGCGGTGAAGGCGTTCCAGAATATGACGCAGGCGATCAAATTTTGTCCGCGTCCGGTTGTGGTTGCGCCTTATGGGATGTGTCTGGGTGGTGGCGTGGAGATATCGCTGCATGGTGCGGCGCGGCAGCCTCATGCGGAGCTTTATATGGGATTGGTCGAGGCTGGGGTGGGGCTGATTCCTGGCGGCGGTGGATGCAAGGAGATGGTGCTGCGGTCGATTGAGGCGGGATCGAGTATTCGGCCGGATGCTCGTGGCGAGGGTGTGGAGATATTTGAGGCGTTGAAGAAGAACTTCGAGACGATTGCGAAGGCTACGGTTTCTACTTCGGCGGCGGAGGCTCGTGGTCTGGGATTTTTGAGGGCTTCGGATAACGTTACGGTGAATCGTGATCGGCTGCTTATGGATGCGAAGCTGCGCGCGAGGGCGATTGCTGATGCTGGGTATACGGCACCGGTTGTGCGGACGGATATTCCAGCGCCGGGTGAGTCTGTGCTGGCTACGCTGAAGCTGGCGGTGTGGACGATGCGGGAGGGGCAGTATATTTCGGACCATGATGCCAAGGTTGCGAATTGGGTGGCGTATGCGCTGGCGGGCGGCAAGGTGATGCCGGGGACGCTAGTGAGTGAGCAGTATCTGCTGGATCTGGAGCGGGAGGCGTTTCTTTCGTTGTGTGGTGAGAAGAAGACGCAGGAGCGCATTGCGTTTACGTTGAAGACCGGAAAGCCGTTAAGGAATTAGGAGTAGTCGCCATGAGAGACGTGATTATTGCATCTGCTGTTCGGACCGCTGTAGGTAAGGCTCCGCGGGGAACGCTGCGTACGACGCGGCCTGATGATCTTGCGGCGTTCGCTATCAATGGCGCGCTGGAGCGGATTCCTCAGTTGGATAAGTCTGAGGTGGAAGATGTGATTCTGGGCTGCGCTATGCCTGAGGCGGAGCAGGGAATGAATGTTGCCCGGGTCGCGAGTTTTCGCGCGGGGTTGCCGATTACGGCTTCGGGGATGACGATCAATCGTTACTGCGCTTCGGGGTTACAGTCGATTGCGATTGCGGTGGACCGGATTCGTGGTGGATCGGCTGAGGTGATTGTTGCCGGGGGCACGGAGAGTATGTCGTATGTGCCTTTTGGAGGCAATAAGATCTCGGTGAATCCTTGGCTGGTGGATAACTATCCGGGGTCGTATATGTCGATGGGGCTGACGGCGGAGCGGGTGGCGGCGCACTACGGGATCTCGCGTGAGGCGATGGATCAGTTCTCGTATGAGAGCCATCAGAAGGCGCTGGCCGCGATTGCTGCGGGACGGTTTAGTGATGAGATTGTTCCGGTACCGGTGGTGACTACGACGGCGAATGGTAAGGGAAAGGCTAAGGCGGTTGAGTCGATGTTCAAGCAGGATGAGGGGCCGCGTGCCGATACTTCGCTGGAGGCGCTGGCTAAGTTGAAGCCGGTGTTTCATGCAAAGGGGACGGTGACGGCGGGGAACTCTTCGCAGACTTCGGATGGGGCTGCGGCGGCTGTGGTGATGTCGGCGGAGCGCGCGGCGCAGTTGGGGATTGTGCCGATGGCGAAGTTTATCGCGTTTGCTTATGCGGGGTGCGATCCGGAGGAGATGGGGATTGGGCCGATTCATGCTATTCCGAAGGCTTTGAAGATGGCTGGGTTGAGTTTGGATCAGATTGATGTGATTGAGTTGAATGAGGCTTTTGCCGCGCAATCGCTGGCTGTGATTAAGGTGCTGGGGATTGATCCGACGAAGTTGAATGTGAATGGTGGGGCGATTGCGCTTGGGCATCCGCTGGGATGTACCGGGGCGAAGCTTACGGCTACGCTGCTGCGGGAGATGCCTCGGCGGAAGGCGAAGTATGGGATGGTGACGATGTGTGTTGGGGGTGGGATGGGAGCGGCGGGAATTTTTGAGGCTGTGATTTGATATCGTCTTCGAGTCAGGAGGAAAGACGGAAAAATATGTCAACTTTGGAATTGATGAAAGCTAATCCCCGACTCAGGGGTTTTCCACGGAGCGCCTTGGTGTCTCTTGGAATACTTGCATCTGTCGGAATTCTCGCGCAATGCGGATGGGCCGCCGCCGCCATATCAAGAGGAGCGCGCATGGATCGAGCGGCTTGGTTATTCTTTGCGCTGGATATTCTCGCATTGGGCATGACTATGATCGCGACGGCATTGGCTGCGTCTCGGAGCGTGCTCGCACAGAAAGTCGCTTTCGTTCTGGCATGCCTCTGCAGTATTAGTCCGCTGTACCATGCGGTCCATGTAGCGCTCCATGGACATCTCCGCGTTTGGTTACTCGCCTTCGTCGAGCAATTCCAAGACACAGCTTATCGGTTCGGACTTTCCTTCCTACCTGCAATTTTCAGTCTAACTTTCGCCTACATGCTGCACAGGCGCCTCCATCAGCAAGTTTAGGAGCTAACATCATGCCCACACTAACCGCCCCCACCCCCACCGACAAGAAGGTCACCCCCGGCGGCAGCTTCCTCATCTCCAACCCTACCGTCGCTGATTGTTTCTTTCCCGAGGATTTTACCGACGAGCATCGTCAGATTGCGCAGACTACGGCTGAGTTTGCGTTGAATGAGATTGTGCCTGTGTCGGATCAGATTGAGGCTAAGGATTTTTCTGTTACTCGGCGGTTGATCAAGGAGGCGAGTGAGCTTGGGCTGACTTCGGTCGATATTCCTGAGGAGTATGGTGGCCTGGAGATGGATAAGGTTACGTCTGCGATTATTGCGGACAATATCGCCAAGCAGGGTAGCTTCTCGGTGGCGTTTTCGGCGCATGTTGGGATTGGGACGCTGCCGATTGTTTGGTATGGGACTGCGGAGCAGAAGCAGAAGTATCTGCCTAAGCTTGCTAGTGGCGAGTTTATTGGGGCTTATGCTCTGTCGGAGTCAACTTCGGGTTCGGATGCTTTGAATGCACGCACGCGGGCGGTGCTGTCGGAGGATGGACAGAGCTATACGTTGAACGGCGAGAAGATGTGGATTACGAATGCCGGGTTCGCGGATCTGTTTACGATCTTTGCCAAGTGCGAGGTGAAGGAAGGGAAGGATGCTGGCAAGGAGCGGCTTACGGCGTTTCTGGTGGAGAAGGGGACGCCGGGTTTCACGGTGGGCAAGGAGGAGCACAAGCTTGGGATTCGCGGTAGCTCGACTTGTCCGTTGATTCTGGCTGACTGCAAGATTCCTGCGTCGAATCTGCTGGGTGAGGTCGGCAAGGGGCATCATATTGCGTTCAATATTTTGAACGTTGGGCGGTACAAGCTGGGCAACGCGGCGGTGGGTGGGGCGCGGATGGCGCTTGGGCGCGGGATTGGATATGCGAAGGAGCGCAAGGCGTTCGGGAAGGCGATCTCGGAGTTTGGGTTGATTCAGGAGAAGCTGGCTGATTGTGCGGTGGGTGTGTTTGTGGGTGAGGCGCTGAGCTATAGGACGGTCGGGATGATCGATGCGGCGCTGGCCGGTGTGGATAAGCATGATACGGCGACGATTCAGAAGGCGATTGAGGACTATGCGGTGGAGTGCTCGATTGTGAAGGTGTGGGACTCGGAGATGCTGGATAAGGTCGTGGATGAGGTGCTGCAGATCTATGCGGGATATGGGTATGTGGAGGAGTATCCGGCGGAGAGAGCTTATCGGGACTCGCGCATCAATCGGATTTTTGAGGGGACGAATGAGATCAATCGGCTGATCATTACGGGTTGGCTGATGAAGTCGGCTATGAGTGGGAAGCTGGCGTTGATGCCGGCTATTAAAACTCTGATGGATGAGGTGATGGCTGGGCCGACGCCGAAGGAGGATCGCGAAGGGGCGCTGGCTGGGGAGTTTGAGTTGCTGGCTTCGGCGAAGAAGCTGGCGCTGTTTGCGGCGGGTTCGGCTACGCAGAAGTATATGCAGAAGCTGGCCGATGAGCAGGAGGTGATGGGTGCGATTGCCGACATGATCATCGAGGTGTTTGCGATGGAGTCGGCTATTCTGCGGGCGGAGAAGATGTCTGCGAAAGGTACGGCGGAGATTCCGGTGGCGATGGCTCGGATTTATGCGGCTTCAGCGATGGAGAAAATTGAACTGGCGGCGCGGCGGATTATTGCGGCGGTGGCTGAGGGAGATATGGCTCGCACGCAGCTTACGATTCTGCGACGGCTGGCCAAGCATGATCCTGCGGATACGATTGCGCTGCGGCGTCAGGTCGCTCAGCATGTGATCAAGGCAGGGAAGTATGCGCTGTAGCTTAGACCATCCGATATAAAAATTAGGGTTCGTGGAATAGCACAAAAGGACCAGCCGAATAACCCCCTTGGCTGGCCCTTTTGCATTGCCTTCAAAGGGGCTCTCTGTAAGCATCGTTGAGATACCCTATGCTGACCACTGAATCTCTTCTCTGCCAAATCCGTACTCGTCTGTCGATCGTTGCGACGACGCTTCTTCTTTTGTTTGGTTGCGTTTCCGAGAAGATGGTGGCGCAGCGGGTGGCGCTCGCGAGTCGCGCGTTTGAGAGCTCCAGTGGCAGCGTTGGAATGATTGATGTGGGGCCGGTACCTGTTTCTCAACCGTTGAGTCTTACGCTTCGACTTGCGCCTGGGGCTGCACGGACTGCGGCTCTTGATGAGCTTCTTGCGGCACAGATTACTTCTTCTTCGCCGAGCTATCACAAGTGGGTGACGCCGGCGCAGTTTGCCGCGAGCTATGGGGCGACTGATGACCAGATTGCGACGGCGAAGAGCTGGCTTGAGTCTCAGGGTTTGACGGTGGGGACGGTTTCGGCTGCGAAGACGAGGCTCACGGTTACGGGAACGGCGGCGCAGGTGCAGCAGGCTTTTGCTGTTGCGCTACGGCGATACCAGATGGCCGGGGTAGTGCACTTTGCGAACTCGACGCAGCCCTCGCTGCCAGAGGAGATTGCTCCACTGATTGCGGGAGTTTCGGGGCTGGATGATATGCCCGCGGCTTCGGCGACGGCACTTGCGCGATTTACGAGTGTGGGACAGGCTGCGAGTAACGTCGCGAGCGGTGAGGCGGATTCGCTTGATGCTTTCGGTACGGCGATCGATACGAATGTCTCGCCTATTCTTACGCTGAATACGACGACGTGTTCGTCGGATCTTGCGCAGTCCGACTATGATGCTTACCGTGATTTGTTCCGGCAGGCGAATGCCCAGGGCATTACGGTTCTGGCTTCGAACGGGTGCAGAACGAGTGGGACTGGCAGCTTTCCGGCAAGCCTTGCGGAGGTGACCGCGCTTGCGATTAATCCCACTGCTTCTTCGGCGAACGGTATTGAGTCTCGTCCGTCGTGGCAGAGCGCGCCGGGGCTTCCGGATGATGGCAATCGTGACGAGCCTGATCTTACGACGAGTTCTGTGGCGGCGTTTGCGCAGGCGCTTACGACTATCGAGCAGAGTGGCGGGCGGCAGGGTAACGTCAACGCGATCCTGTATTCGCTGGCGACTACACCGGATCTCTATACTCAGCCGGATAATGCTCCGGCTGGGACGTGGGAGGCGGCTACCGGCCTTGGCGTTGTTGATCTGCAGAAGCTGATCAAGGTGTTTCCTCGTGCCACCGGGACAGCGACGACGACTTCGCTGACCGCCAGTAGCTACGCTGTGGGATACGGCACACCGATTGTGTTGACGTCGAATGTTACGGCGGCTGCGTTCAACGTGGCGAATCCTACCGGGACTGTAACGTTTACGAGCGCTACGCAGGGGACGATAGGTTCCAGCCCTTTGACGAACGGTACGGCGACGCTGAACATCAGCACGCTGGGAGTAGGGTCCTACACGATTACGGCCAACTACACAGGCGATGCGAACTATGCCGGGAGCTCCAGCACGAGCAGCGTCGTGGTCACGGTCAGCATTGTGAACGCCAGTCTGACGGCAACGATCTCGCCGTCGTCGAATGTGCCTTATGGAAGCACTGCTACGGTCACGGCGACGGTGGCTCTGCCTAATTCCGCCGCTGCGCCCAGCGGGACGGTCTCGGCTCAAATTGAGGGGATCACCGGTTCGGCATACACTGCCACACTGTCACCTAACCCCGGAGGCAATACCGCCACTACGAACATCAATATTGATGCGCCGCCGCCCAGCACCACCCCTTATACGGTCCAGACTACCTGCGCGGGCAATCAGAACTTCCAGTGCCAGACTCCGGTCAATCTTACTTTCACTACGGCCAAAGGCAACACCACGACTACACTAAGCCTCACGCCGGCTGCTCCCCAGGCGGGGCAGCCTGTCACCCTTACGGCGACCATCAATAACAATGGCAACGGTAAGTTGACCTATACATTTTCCGGCAGTGTCACGTTTATCGATACCACCAGCGGGAAGACGCTGGCTACGGTTCCGGTTGGCACCAATCAGGCGGCGACTTCGCAGACACTCTCAGGTAATGTTCAGCACAATATAGTTGCCAAGTACAGTGGCGACGCCAACTGGAACACCAGTACTTCGGCACCGCAGGCCGTCCAGCCTACGCTGCTTCCATCGTCGCTTACGCTTACGGCGAATACTTACAATACGCTGGCCGGGGTCAATATTGTCTTTACGGCGACGGTGTTTTCTACGGCGGCTAATGCGGTAGGACCAACGGGTACGGTTACTCTGTACGACACCTATAACGGGTCAGTGGTGCAGCTGGGAAGCCCGACGCTTACGTCGAATGGGCCGAATCAGTCGATTGCGATGTTTTCGACCACGGGGCTGTTGGCAGGGGCGCACAGCATCTATGCGATCTATAACGGGGATAGTAACTTCGACAGCGCAACCTCGTCGACGCTGGCACTGAATCTGTCGGACTACAACCTGACTATGATTCCGCAGACGCTCACGCTTAGTCCCGGGCAGACGGGGCAGGCAGTGGTGCTGCTCGGCATGGTGGGGGGATTCACCGGCACGGTCAGCTTCGGATGCACACCTCCCTCAAGCAGCGAGATTACCTGCTCGTTCAATCCGGTGACGCTGACCGGTGGGGGGAGCACGACGATGTCGATCGTTACAACTGCCCCTCAATACTCGACCACCAAGCAGGCAAGAGTTCGTGGGGGTTGGGCTCTTACTGGCGGGGCAAGCCTGGCCGCGCTTCTCTGGTTCATGGCGCCTGTGCGTCGACGATCGATCCCAACGCTTCTGCTGGTCGTCTTTGCTGTTTGTCTGACGGCAAACCTGGGATGCGGCCAGGGGGGCAGTGCCGCCGCGACCGGTTCAACGACGCCGACTCTCACTGATCCGGGAACGCCGTTGGGCACGCAGATCTTCACTATTACCACTGCGGCAAGTGACGGTGTAAACACTGTTCGCCACAGCTATCAGTACCAGGTGACGATACAGTAGCTATCTCCTTTGATTGGTGCAGATAGCGAATCGGTCCACCGCTTTGGAGAACCAGCGGTGGAGGAATGTCATTTAAAAACTGCCCACGAGCGTAATGAGTTGAAACGCAACCTTTCTTTCCGTCGTCTGTCTAAGCAGAAACGGGAATCCTCTATTTGGGTTGTCCAAACGCATAGACGAATCCACTCAATTACGATGTAACCTTTTAGTGAGGCAGGAAAATCTTCATGTTCAGCCGTATGGTTTCACGCTTTGTCATCCCTGCCGTGGGTCTTTTTGGACTGGCGCCCCTGGCTTACGCCGCTCCGCAGAGCCGCATTGTCGCGATAAACGGCAGTAGCCGGGTGCCGGTTCAGCACACGATTCCGACCCGTGCACGTGTCGCGAATGACCTTGGTTCTGCGCCTTCGGATACCAAACTCAGCACGGTGTCTTTGCACTTTAATGTGACAGCTGCGCAGCAGGCAGATCTGACGCAGTTGCTGGTCGATCAACAGAATCCGAGCTCACCGAACTATCACAAATGGCTTACGCCAGAGCAGTTTGGTGCGCGCTTTGGTCTGAACAGCGCCGATATTGCGAAGATTTCGACTTGGCTTACAGGTCAGGGTTTTACCGTTACAGGAGTTGCTCGAAGCTCGACCTTTGTTACGTTCAGCGGAACGATCGCACAGGTGCAGCAGGCATTCGGCACAAGCATCCATACGCTATCGCTTAATGGGGAACAGCATATCTCCAACGTTACTGATCCGGTGCTGCCCTCGTCCATCGCTGGTGTGGTCTCAAATATCAGCGGGTTGAATGATTTCAAGGTGCGGGCTCGCGCCCGGGTGAGAAAGGTCGCGGCTTCTGAGGCCGTTCAGCCGCGCTACACTTCCTCCGTCAGTGGGAATCACTACATCGCTCCGGGTGATTTCAATACCATCTATGACATCAATCCGCTGCTGCAGAACTCTGTTAATGGAAGCGGCATAACGATCGCGGTGATGGGGCAGACTGACATCAGCCTCGCCGATGTCGCTGCGTTCCGGTCTGCTTCGGGGCTGTCTGCCAACGTTCCAACGGTGAAGCTTTATGGGCCCGATCCGGGGTTGCTAAGTACCGATGTGGATGAGGCGCAGCTCGATGTGGAGTGGTCCGGTGCTGTCGCACCCTCGGCTTCTATCATTTATGTAAATTCCACGGACGTCCTGGATACGTCGCTTATGAACGCGATCGACAATAATCTCGCGCCGATCATGAGCGTCAGCTATGGTCTCTGTGAGAGTGCTGCGTCGGTGGCGGCGCTGAACTCCTTCAATCAACTGTTCCAGCAGGCGAATGCAGAGGGCATCACGATTGTTGGCCCTTCTGGGGACTCGGGAGCTACGGACTGCGATTACCAGTTTGCCACTGCGAGCCAGGGACTCGCGGTTGATTTTCCGGCTAGTTCTCCTTTTGTGACCGGTGCCGGTGGGACGATGTTCAACGAAGGCAGTGCTACCGGTGCAACCTCGTACTGGAGCGCCAGCAATGGAACAGACTCCGGCTCAGCGATCTCTTATATTCCCGAAACTGTGTGGAATGAGACGAGCAGCACCAATGGACTCGCATCTGGGGGCGGCGGGGCCAGTTTATTCTTTGCGAAGCCTTCGTGGCAGGTTGGCACAGGTGTTCCGGCAGATTCCTCGCGCGACGTTCCCGATATTGCGCTCAACGCCGCATCTGGTCACGACGGCTACCTTTTCTGTTCCAAGTCATCGTGTGCGAGTGGTTACCGGGATGCATCTGGCAACCTGAACGTTGTGGGTGGAACTTCGGTTGCGGCTCCGACCTTTGCGGGCATTCTTGCCCTGGTGGAACAGAAGATTGGTTCCCGGATTGGAAACGCGAATCCAACGATCTACGGGCTGGCAAACAGTACGTACTATGGCACTGTGTTTCATGACATTACGTCAGGAAATAATGAGAGCCCTTGCGATATCGGTACGGTCAATTGTCCCAATGGAGGCAGCATTGGGTACACGGCGACACCGGGCTACGATCTGGCGAGCGGGTGGGGCAGCATCGATGTCTTCAATTTTGCGAATTCATGGAGTCTCGTTACCCCTGCCGGGGGCACCAGTGTGAACTGCACACCGGTTACCAGCGCAAATCCATCGCCTGCGAATCCCTGCCCGCTGCTTTCGTCCACGACGATTACGACCAGCTCTCCCCAGTGCGGTGTCAGCGGTGGAGGCAATGTCACTTTCAACGTTAGTGTAGCGAACGGGAGCATTGGCACTGGTACTCCGCCTGTGCCCACCGGAACGGTCCAGTTGCTGGTCGATAATGTGGCTTCAGGTTCGGCCGTTACGATTGTGAACGGAGCGGCCACCTTGACGTTGAGTACGGCCGGACTCTCTTCAGGCGGGCACAATGTGAGCGTTGCCTACACTGGCGACGCGTCGTACAGGGGATCAAAGGGGACGCTGCTGACCACGAATGGCGATGTCGCCCTGCTCGATGTTGTTTCGTCGACACAGGCGGATTTCTCGCTTACGCCGTGTACATCAAACGTCACCGTGGTGCATGGCGGCACTGCTCCTGGAATCACCTTTACCCTTACTCCGTTCAACGGATTTCAGGGTTCTATCGCACTTAGCTCCGTTGTGGATAGCTCTGTAGCGGCTAGCTATACCTTCTCGGTGAACCCGGTTGTCATCAATTCAACTGCGGCCGGTACTACCAGCTTTGTTCTTACTGCTTCCCAGAGCAGCGCCAAGACAGGTACCGGTTTGCTGAGGGTTGCCTCTACTGCTCCGCACACTGGAAAGACGCCATGGTATGTTGCAGGCTCCGGTGCGAGTCTCGCTTGCCTGCTACTGGTTGCAGTGCCGAGACGTCGCCGCCTGGGCGCGTTGTTGGTTGTGCTGCTTTCTGTGGGGGCTTTCTCGGCGAGTGGATGCGGCGGGAGCAGTAGCTCGACCACCTCCACTTCCACTGGAGGTACAACTCCCGTTGTTACAAACGCGACTCCGGGAACGTACAACATCACGGTTACCGGAGTCGCCACGACCGCTACCGGGAACATTGTGCATAGCGCGACAGTCACCTTTGTCGTTCAATAGACGGGTACATCTATTTACTGGCCGCGCTCTTCAGGGGCGCGGCCTTTTCGTTTCGTGAGGGCTTCATACACGAAAGTCATAGTAGCCTGCCCACAATCGTCTTGACGCGAGTCTTTGTCCACGAAAGAATCAGCTTGCAGCGCCAACTGTAGTTCTTTAGAACCGTACCGCTACTGCGCGGTAGGAATCGATTTTTAATGCTTCGTGTCTGCCGGGCTCTCGTCGTCGCTATTGCTGCGTTTTACGCAGCGGTTGTCTCTGCACAAGTGCATCTACCCGTGCCTCAATCGCGCATCGTGCAGGCGGTGGATGACTCTCGGCGCACGACTCTTATGGGGAATACACATCCGCTGGCGCGTGCTGAGTTCGACCGAGGCAGCCTTGCCGATGAAACGCCGCTTCGCCGTATGCAGCTTGTGCTGCAACGAAGCTCCCAGCAGGAAGAGGCGTTGAAACAGCTTCTCGATCAACAGCAGGACACAAGCTCCTCCGCGTATCACCAATGGCTCACGCCGGAGGCATTCGGCGCCGCTTTCGGGCCCTCGGATCGCGATCTCTCCGAGGTTACCAACTGGCTGTCCGCCCATGGCTTTTCCGAGATTCAGGTCAACCCAGGACGTACGCTTATCGAGTTCAGCGGCACGGCCGGGGCTGTTCGCTCTTCGTTTCATACACAGATGCATCGATACAGTGTTGATGGCGAACAACACTTTGCCAATGCTGCCGATCCACAGATTCCCGTGGCTTTTGCGCCGGTGGTAGCCGGAATTGCGTCGTTGAATAGTTTTCACCATAAGCCGGCCAGCAGAAAGACTGGCAGGTATCGCCGCGATACCAGGACAAATCTGATCACCAGGATGGACGATCAGACCTCGACTCAGACCAAGACTCAGGCCAGACCAGAGGCAACACTTCCGAATACAACGGTCCAGCCGAACTTCACTGTTCCCGACGGAGCTACTTTAGTTTACGGCGTTACTCCCTATGACTTTGCAACCATCTATAACGTATTGCCGTTGTGGAATGCGAGCACGCCAATCGATGGCACTGGCCAGACGATCGCAATTGTGGGCGAGACGGACATCAACCCTGCCGACTTCGTTAATTTCAGGAAGCTCTTCCATCTTCCCATCGGAGATACGAATACTCCTACCGGAACACAGTATCTCAACATCATTCACAATGGACCCAGTCCGGGAGTCGGGGCCGACGAAGGTGAAGCGGATATCGATACGCAGTGGTCTTCGGCGGTGGCCAAGGGGGCAACCATCGACTATGTCGTCTCCGAGAGCACCGAAGTGACGCAGGGAACCGATCTCTCCGCGATCTACATCATCAGCAATAATCTGGCTCCGGTGATGAGCTTCAGCTATGGCCAGTGCGAGCTGTTTCTTGGCACATCGGGCAATGCCTTCTTCAACAATCTGTGGCAGCAGGCTGCGGCCCAGGGAATTACCGTGCTGATAGCAAGCGGAGACTCCGGCGCAGCCGCTTGTGAAGCATCTAACGCGAATTACGCCGTCAACGGGTTGGCAGTGAACGGCCTGGGCAGTACGCCTTACAACATCGCCGTTGGTGGAACCGACTTTTATATGCCGACCGGTGGAGCCATGTACTGGAACTCGGCGAATGATCCGACGACCCAGGCCTCCGCGAAGGGTTACATTCCGGAGGCAGCATGGAACGATAGCTGCGCTAATTCCGTCTTTTCCTCGCTGAGTATTTTTTCAGGCCAGACGGCCGAGCAGATATGTAACAGTACAACGGCGATCAATGATGGCTTCGTTTCGGTTGTGGGAGCGGGTGGCGGGGCGAGTTCCTGTACCCAGTCAAACGGTAGCTCGTCGAGCTCCTGCAAGGGTGGCTACTCCAAGCCATCCTGGCAAACCGGCGCTGGTGTGCCGGCAGATGGCGTTCGCGATATACCCGATGTGTCGTTGTTTGCCAGTAACGGATTCTTTAATGCGTTTTATGTCGTCTGTCAGCAAAGCAGCAATACAGATGGGCAGCCCTGTGGCCTTACCTATCCCGTGTATGATTTTGTGGGATATGGCGGGACTTCGGTTTCGGCACCAGCGTTTGCAGGGATCATGTCCCTGGTCAATCAGAAGATGGGCAACCGGGTGGGGAATGCGAACTACGTTCTCTATAACCTGGCCAGCAGGCAAAATACATCGGGAACGGCCTGTAACAGCAGTACAGGAGCGCCTGCATCCGGTTGCATCTTTAACGACGTTACGACGGACACGATCTCGCAGCCGTGCCTCAAAGGCACTCCGAATTGCACCGTTACGAACTCTTCGGATCGTTACGGCATTCTCGCTGGTTGGGGAGGTACGACGGGCTACGATCTCGCCACTGGGCTAGGCAGTGTCAATGCGGCAAATCTTGTCAATAACTGGACCAGTTCCTCCTTCCGTTCGACTACAACGAGTCTGTCGTTATCGCCCCTCACGATTCCACATGGCAGCCCTGTCACGGCCACTGTAAAGGTGATTGCAACGACAGGAACGCCGACGGGGAATGTTTCGATCAATGCGCTCGCGACGAATGGATCGCTAGGCGGTGGGACACTGACGAGCGGAGGCGTTAGCCTTCCTCTGAGCGGATTTCCAGGGGGATCCTATTCGGTGCAGGCGCACTATGCCGGCGACGGCACTTTTGCTGCGAGCGACTCGAATGCAGTAGCGATCACGGTGACCCCTGAGGGGAGTAGCACCAAGCTTCAACTGTTGCTTGTCAATCCTTCCTCCGGAGATGTCTCGTCCATCTCCAGCGGGATGACTTTTCCCTATGGCGGCTTTTATCTTGTGCGTGCTGACGTGGCTGGGGTGTCCGGGCAGGGAAGTGCCACGGGGAACGTCGTTATTACAGACGCGGGGTTGCCGCTCGATGGGGGCACCTTCCGGCTTAACTCCACTGCAGATACCGAAGATCAGACCACAGCGCTCGCACCTGGCGTACACAGCTTTGCGGCGGCTTATGTAGGGGATGCAAGCTTCAATGCAAGTCAGTCGGCACCGGTGGCGCTCACGATTACCAAGGCGCAGACTACCAGTAGTCTCACGGCCCGTTCTACGTTCGTTTCGAGCAGCGCGACGGTCACTCTGACCACACAAATCAAGACACAAGCGGTTGGCAACACCGGGTCCGGCGGCTTTGGCTTGTATGCTCCGAGCGGTATCGTGACGTTCAAATCCGGCGATATCACGCTGGGCACTGCTCTGGTTACGCAAAGCGCATTCCCTGCCTCGGTTTCCGATTCGGCCTCGGCGGTCTTTACTTTTCCAGCCAGCCTGCTCGCAGTCGGGAACAATGACATCACCGTCAGTTATCCAGGGGACACGAACTACAACCCTTCCAACTCCTCTGCGATCACGATCAATGTAATGGGCTCTGCCCTGGCATCGAGTGTTACTGCGATTACGCTCTCTGCAGCAACGGTTGCGCCCCGAACTCCTTACATGTTCACTGCGCAAGTCACGCCGACTACTCCTTACGCAAGCGGTACAGTGCAGTTCACCAGCGACGGACAGGCGATAGGCAAACCACTGTCCCTCTCGATGGGGCAGGCTACATTATCGAGCAGCCTGATCTCACTTGCATCCGGGACTCACATGATTGCCGCCGTTTATTCGGGAGATGTGAACTACAGATCATCGGCCTCCGCACCGGCCACATTTACTATCACGAGCCCCACTGTTCCAAGCACAACGACAGTTTCCGTTACTCCGGAGACGGTGGTGCAAGGAGGCCCGGTTACGGTCCTATCCACGATCAAGCCGAGTGCGGCGACGGGGACGGCCCAGCTTTTGCTGGATGGCAGCCCATATGGACAGCCTCTCGTTGTCAGCAGTGGCGGCAACAATTTGCCCCTTTCTACTGCTACGCTTGAACCGGGATCGCACGTGCTGCAGGTCTCGTATTCCGGCGACGCAACCTACCTCCCTAGTGTCTCGTCCGGCAGCGTGCTGAATATTCTTGCCTCTGTGGGAACCTTTACGTTCTCGTCTTCTGGCGCTACGACAACAGTGGCGCGCAGTGGAACGTCGGCTCCGATCGTGCTCACGGCGATCCCCCTGGATGGATTCCACTCGACGATTAGTTTTGCCTGTAGTGGCGGCATGCCAGCGGGTGCGACATGCTCATTTGCTCCGGCCAGTGTTACGCCTACTGGACCTGCTGCGCTGCCGATTTCTCTTACTGTCGCGATGAGTACGATAAGTACACAGACGACGGACCGCAAGGCGTCCGGCCTATTTCCCTGGCTCCCGTTCACCACAGGTGTAGCGATCAGCGGGATATTTTTGGTTGGTGTCCCACGCCGCAATCGATGGCGGAGCATGGTGCTTCTGCTTCTTGCATTCGTCGCTTTTGCCTCGGTATCGGGGTGTGGTTCGGGCCTCGCAGATACGCGAGGCAACTCCAATGCGAATTCGGCTCCTGGGACCTATTCGATTACAGTCACGGCCAGTGGAGGTTCAACGATCCAGACCGCAACTGTTAGTTTAGTTGTCCAATAGTCCCGACTCTTCAATTCTTTGCCGGCTTGGGAATCTTCTCGGACGACCCCTCTGCGACGCGCATGAGGAAGTCCTGCGCGCTGAAGGGCTGGCCTGTATGCGAAGCTCGCACGTACTCGCCATTTGATTGCAGAATTCGGGTCTTGGTGTTGTCTGCCAGATAGGCAGCGAGAATCTCATCGCGCAGGCGATTCTTCAAGTCAGGCTGCGTTACAGGGAATACGACCTCGCAACGTTCGACGAGATTTCTCGGCATCCAGTCGGCGCTTCCGCAGTAGATTTCTTCGTCGCCACCATTGGCAAAGTTGAAGATGCGGCTGTGTTCGAGAAATCTCCCAACGATGCTGCGCACGCGTATCCGCTCACTGAGACCCTTTACTCCAGGGCGGAGAGAGCACATGCCGCGAACGATCAGGTCGATCTCCACGCCTGCCTTGGACGCTGCATACAGTGCCTCTACAACGCGTCGGTCGAGCAGGCCATTCATCTTGGCGATGATCGCCGCTGGGCGTCCCGCTTTGGCGTGTTCCGTCTCGCGTTCAATCAAGGCGACCAGGCCATCCCACAGTGTCAAAGGGGCTACTTTCAGCGGGAGATAAGATTCCGACTCGGTCTCCGCTGTGAGGTAATTGAAGACTTTTTGTACGGCCTCCGTAAGCTCAGGCCGCGAGGTCAACAAGCTGATGTCGGTGTAGAACCGCGCCGTAACGGGGTTGTAGTTGCCGGTTCCCAGATGCGCATATCTCCGCACGATGCCGTCGGGATCGCGCCTTACCAGTAGCGCCAGCTTGCAATGGGTCTTCAGGCCAAAGATACCGTGGAAGACGCCGACGCCTGCGTCTTCGAGCTCGCGAGCCCAGCGAATATTTGAGTCTTCGTCGAATCGGGCCATCAACTCAACGACCACAGTCACGTCCTTGCTTTGGGCTGCTTCTATCAGCGAGCGGAAGATCGGAGAGTCTTTGCTGGTGCGGTAAAGCGTCTGCTTCATCGAGATGACGCCAGGATCTTGCGCTCCTGCTTCGATGAATCCCTCGACTGTTTTGTACGAATCGAAGGGATGGTGCAGCATCACATCCTGTTTCCTTAGTTCGTCGAAGAGATCGATGGACTTCGCGCCGAGACGAAACTCTTTGCCGATAAACGGCGGGTACTTGAGCGTGGGGCGCTTCGCTTCAGAATAGAGATTCATTAGCCGGGAGAGATTTACAGGGCCGTCAGTCCGAAACACCTGCCAGGGTTCGAGTTCGAAGTTCATCCTCAACCGTTCGATGACATCTTCGGGAGCGGAGCTCTCGATCTCCAGCCTCACCGCGTCTCCCTTGCGCCGATTGTGCAGTTCCGCGCGCACGCTTTCGAGCACGGAGCGCGACTCTTCCTCCTGCATGTACAAATTGCTGTTCCTGGTAACCCGGAAAGCGGATCGGCTTAGAACCTCGTATCCTCGGAACATATATTCGACTTGGGCTTCGATTAATTCGTGCAACATGATGAAGTCGCAGCAGCCCTCGCCACCCGGCAGAGGCACGAGACGAGGAAGGGAACGAGGCACTGTTACAACGCCAAGTATGGGCGTTGGATTCTTTCCGCCGGGTATCTTTCGTTTGTGCCGCAACATCAGGGCGAGACAGAGAGCTTTGTTGAGAACCCGGGGAAATGGGTGAGATGGATCAATCGTGACCGGGGTTAAGAGCGGATCGACCTCGTTTTCGTAAAAGGCGAGCGCCTGGGTCCGTGCTTCATCGGTCAGCTCGCGCCACTGTAATACTCGAATCTTCTCCTGATGCATCGCAGGCAACAGCATCTCGTTCCAGCATCGATACTGGGCGGCGACGAAGCTGGCCATGCTCTCGCTGAGCCGGTCCAGCCTTTGCTGCGGAGTGAGGCCTCCCTCGTCGAGCGGCTGGGGCTGGTTGTATCCGTCTTCGATCCGCTGCAGCATTCCCGCAACGCGAATCTCCACGAATTCATCGAGATTGCTGGCTGTGATGGCAAGAAACTTTACCCGCTCGAGCAGAGGGTTCGACGGATCCTCTGCCTCCTCGAGTACGCGCTGATTGAACCGCAGCCAGGATTCGTCGCGACTGAGGAACAGATTTTCGACGGCTTTTGTCGAGCTCTTTTTGGTCTGAGGACTCTTCTTTGTACTTCGCTTTTTTGCGGCAACAGCTGATTGTTTATTTGCAATCATAGAGGTCTAAAAGATTACCGTATTCCTGTGAACCGGCTATAGGAACTGCCAGCAAAATGTCGCAGATTCAACAAAAGTTGTCGATTCCGACGGAAAATGAAATATCCGGGCCACTGATCCGTCTACACCAGTAGATGACTCCCATGTCGAGCAATAATTGGACGATCATCGAGCAGGACAAGCTCATCTCTCAGGCCATGGAAAGAGATGAGCCGAAGCTGCGCAATTTTATTCGGAAACATGTGGCGGATACCGGCGAGGCCGAGGATATCGTCCAGGAGGTTTTTTACGAGCTTTTGGAGGCCTATCGCCTCATGAAGCCCGTAGAGCATGTAACGGCTTGGCTCTTTCGCGTTGCGCGAAATCGTATCATTGACCTCTTCCGTAAGAAAAAGCCTGAGTCACTCAACGAGCCCGTTATTTCAGGCGACGATGGCGACACATTGCTATTGGAGGACATGTTGCCTTCCGCGGAAACCAGCCCCGAGGCAGCCTATGCGCGAAATATGCTGCTGGATGCATTGGAAGACGCGCTCGAAGAGCTTCCTGCCGGTCAACGAGATGTTTTTATCGCGCACGAGTTGATGGGCCTCAGCTTCAAGGAGATATCCGCCGAGACAGGACTTAGCGTAAATACACTGCTCTCGCGCAAACGCTACGCCGTCCTTCATCTGCGCCGCAGGTTGCAGGCTATTTATGACGATTTTGCAAAGGGATAGGAGAAAGAGATGCATTCACATCGCTTGATCAAAGGGTTGAAGATTGTGTTGTTCGTGTTCATCGTTGCCATCGTGCTTGGATTTGTTGTCAAAAGCTTGTGGAACGCTCTGATGCCGGAGATATTCGGGTGGCACTTGATCAGCTTCTGGCAGGCGCTCGGGTTGATTGTGTTAAGCAAACTGCTCTTTGGTGGATTTCATCCGCGTGGTGGCGGAGGAAGACACTGGAAAAAGGGCATGAGAGAACGTTGGGAAGCGATGACTCCCGAGGAGCGCGAACGCTTTCGCCAAGGAATGCGGTGCGGTCGCCGGCCCTTCGCCACGCCTGCTGAGCCTCAGAGCTAAATGAAGGCGTCAGTACTCAACGTAACGAATTCCTCGGAAGGGGAGAGGGAAGAGTCGATGACATCTACTTCACATCGCTCAAATTCAAACGAAGACACTTCAGCGGAAGATGTGAGCTCCGCTATGGCTGGCGTGCATCATGGGATGTCAGCGAATCCCATGATGCATAGAATCACCGAGTTGGAACGTGAAAATTCCAGACTGCAGAAGCTGGTCGCAGAGCTTTTACTGAAAAATCAACAACTGCGCAGACCGGACTAGCTGGCAGGTCGCGGCCTTAGATAGGAATTTGCGTAAAAAGACGCGCTCGCCATGCCATGCGAGCGCGTCTTTTCTTTTATTGCGTTACGTTAGCGATGCCAGTGCATCTTCCAGCCGAGGTATTTGCTTGCTGCCTCGTGCACGGGAGCAGCCGTGGTTGAGAAGTTAGCCGCGACGTGGTGCTCAAAACCGTTCTCGCAGATGTATCGCAAGAGCTCCTGCATCTTCGGAATTTCAACGACGCCGGCGCCACCGAATGTGTGTAGCGGGTCGTTCGTGAAAGCACCTTCGCCGACATAACCGGTGATCTGGCCGGTAAAGTCATCGGTTGAAAAGCGTGCAAAGCTCATCGCGCCGGCCTTTACCGTGCCGTCCAGCGTTCCGTAGGTGTTGTCCTTGCCGACGGTTCCGGCGATGATCTGCTGGAAGTCCATCTTTACCTCGTTGAAGAAGTGTTTCGGCAGGTTGGAGCAGTGGAAGCAAACGGCCTTATCCGGATTGTCGCCGTAATTGTTGTTCCAATCCAGCAGAGCTGACGGGGTTTCACTGGCCAGCGTCAGCGCATACATGCTCAGAGTGCCCAGCACATCGACTTCGCACGCGGAGGGAATCAGGTTCTCGCTCATCATGCTCATTACGGTGCAGGGAACGATGCCGAGAAACTCTTCGATAGAGGTCCAGCATTGGACAGCGCTTACGGTTAGTTCGCTTGCAGTCATCCACTGGTCGATGACTGCTCCCAGCTTCGCCATCTTCACCAGCGCAGCTTCCGGAGTTTGGCCTACTGGAATGTACTTTTTGATCGCCGCGAGCTTCGTCTGCGCTGCGTCGTCGTTGTCGTTCATGCGGCCGATGCGGCCCATCACCTCGCTCAGGTCAAGCGTTTCAACCGTGATGCCGGACTTTTCGAGCAGCTTTTCCGAGTAACGAACTGTATTGAACGCCGTAGGACGCGCGCCGATCGCTCCGAAGCGCACATTCTTCAGCCCTCTTACGATGCGACACACTCCGCTGAACCATTCGAGGTCAGCCTTGAACTCGGGCGAGTCAGGAGCTTCCGTGTGCAGGCGCGTTAGCGAGTAGGGGATTCCGTACTGCTTGAGATTGTTGCAGATCGACATCTTGCCGCAGAAGCTGTCGCGACGGAAAGCAATCGACATCTTGCCGGCATGGTCGGGTGTTGCCTGGATAAGCACCGGAACCTGCAGATTCGCGAGGCGCAGAGTATCCGCCAGTCCGCGTTCTTCACCAAAGTTTGGCAACGTGATAATGATGCCGTCGATCTCGGACGCATGGGCCTTGAACAGCGCAGCGCACTTCTTTGCATCCTCATAGGTTTCCACGGCACCATGCGCGGTTTCCTCGGGCGTCAACACAACCGCCTTGATGCCAGCCGCCTCAAGGGCAGCGATCATTTCAAGCCGTCCACTGGTAGCCAGGTGGCTCGGGAAGAAACCACGGTTACCTACAATTACGCCCATTGTCATTTGCTTTGCCATAACTTCTCCTTACTCGGGTTAAATGCTCAATGCACAAGTAAAGGCCTCAGAGAATGAGGGCCCTTTACTTGTGCGGATTTTTCAGAACAGCTTATGCTTCGGCCTGAAACGAATAGTGTAGAAGGCGCCGAAGATCGTCATCAAGACGCCCCACCACAGTGTTGGTTGCAACTCCGCCAGCACAGTTGGCGGGGGATTGTGTATCTCGGTAATTCCAGTTGCTACCAACACCAGACCATAAGCCAGCATTAATATCCCACAGAAAAACCAGATCGATAACTCTGCTGTTTCCACGTCACGTTTTTCGGTCATATCCAACCTCCTACCAGAACAGCAAATTCAAGATAAAGAAGACAACGATGACGACGATGGCCCAGAAGATCGGTTTCTGCCATATCGTCTTCGATCCGTCGTCCGGAATCGGCGTTACACCGTAGACCAGACCAGCAAGTTTCTCTTCAGGCACAGGCTTTGTGACCAGACTGACGATGACCGTTACACCCACGCAGATCAACCAACTCCACAGAGCGCGGTACAGGTTCTCCGCCATGGGCTTTGCATTCGGACTCATCGCAACGTAGCGTAGCGCGCTTGGATCCTTCACTACCCAGAGCCACATCCCGATAGACGACGCCGTACCCGCCAGGAGCCCCCAGAATCCGCCTGCATGGCTTGCCCGCTTCCAAAGCATTCCCAGGATCACGGTGCCGAACAGCGGTGCAATGAAGAAGCTGAACAGTTGCTGTACATAGTCCATGATGCCAGCCGCACCCATGACCAGATAAGCGGTCAGGATGCTCACCAGCATTCCAACCACCGTCGACACTCGGCCCATGTGGACGTAGTGCTTGTCATCGGCCTTCTTATTGATGAACGCTCCATAGATGTCATACGTCCACACTGTCGAGAACGCGCTCACATTACCGGCCATGCCGCTCATGAAGCCCGCGACCAGAGCCGTAATCCCGAGTCCAAGAAGGCCGGGCCCACAGTACCGGATCAGCATGAGTGGCAACACCTCATTGTAGGTATGCTGCCCTGCCGTGGCGCTGCTCTCCGCCACCAGACGCATCACGCTGCCATCCGGATTCTTTAGCACCGCCAGAGCCAGCAGTCCGGGCAGGATCACGAAGAACGGCACTGCCATCTTAAACGCCGCGCCGATCACCGGAGCCAGCTTCGCCGCTCGCAAATTATGCGCGCTCAACACCCGCTGCACCACCAGGAAATCCGTCGTCCAATATCCGAAGCTGATAACAAATCCCAGCCCAAACACAATCCCCGTCCAGTGGACACCCATTGGATTGTCCTTGAAGCTGCCGAGCGTGCTCCACAGATGGGTGTAGTCGCTCCTGCCCACATTCGCTGCAATCTGCGCCTTAAGATTCGTCCATCCGCCGGCCTCGATCAATCCCAGAATCGGAATCATCGCAGCACCTGCCCAGATCAGTACGAACTGCAGCACTTCATTAATGATCGCCGACCGTAGTCCACCCAGCATCACATACAGCCCCACGGTCGCCGCGCCTACCCAAATGCTGAAGCTGATGTTCCACCCCAGCACCGTCTTCATTACCAATGCCATGGCGAACATATTCACGCCGCTCATCAGGATTGTCATCAGCGCAAACGAAATCGCCGATAATCCTCGCGCGCCATCGCCAAATCGCAAGTGAAGATAGCCCGGAACCGAGTGCGTCTTCGAGATGTAGTAGAAGGGCATCATCACGATGCCCAGAAACAGCATCGCCGGAATAGCGCCGATCCAATACCAGTGCACCGCCAGAATGCCGTACTGGTAGGCGGCTCCGGCCCATCCCATCAGCTCAAGCGAGCCCAGGTTAGCGGAAACGAAGCTGAGACCCGCGATCCAAGCCGTCATCTCGCGCCCGGCAAGGAAAAAGTCCTCGCTGGTGTTGGCCTTGCCCTTGGCATAGAAGCCAATAAAGACGACAAGCGCGAAGTAGAGTACCAGAATCAGAATATCGACCGGTGCCAGCTTCGTCAGCTGGTGGTCCACCAATAGAAGAGCGACTAAACCATGCATCGTTCTAAAAACCCCAAGTAAACGTTATCCGGCCTTCAATCGGCAGTCAAACGTCACACCCTCTCTCCATCAAATCTAACTTTTTTGCCGGCTGCCTCGCCCATTCGGAACGAACAGAAACGTAGCTTTGGGACGTTGCCAATATACATCAGGGAATTTGTCATTCGATAGTGAGAAATTTATTCCAGGTCCCTTGCTTCCTGAAGTATAAAACGATTTAGTTACGGAATTTTAACGCAATCGCATTATTCTCACCTCGATCCACTATTGCCTCATCTTCCATCCGGTGCGAATCTATCTCCATCAGGGCTTCCCGCCCCTCCAAAAACCGAAGGAGGCAGCAAATGCAGTTTCGCCGACTAGGTACGATCACTCTCGCATCGTTTCTTACACTTGGGCTTTCCTTGGACGCTGCCTTCGCCCAGGACGTCACGCAGGACGCTAAGAAAGCAGGCACCGCGACCAAGGACGCCACAAAGGATGCTGGTCACGACGTTGCCAAGGGAACCAAGAAGGCCTACCACTCCACGACTCATGGGACTAAAGTTGCCGCAGATAAGACGACGGATGCAACCAAAACCGCGGCACATAAGACTTCTACCGGTACCAAAAAAACCGTCGATAAGGTTGAAGGAAAGCCCGCTCCTCAATAGCCGCATCGTGTAGGCGCGTTATGGACGAGGGGTGAACATCTTCCTCCAACCTCTGGTTGAGGCGATGTTCGATGCGAGTGAGTAAGCTTTCGGGATCTATGCTGAAGCTCTGTCCTATCGCTGGAATACTTTACGAAGCGATACTGAGCCTTTCGTTGGCTAAGGCAGGTGACGCTGAGCGGGGCCAAACAACTCCAGCCGCCAAAGCTACTAGCTCAACCCAATACAGGTCCGCCCCCAACAGATGGAGAATCTGCATCCACACCGGAGCGAGTAGAACAACGTCGGCCAGCCCAAGGGCAAACTGAAATGCAAGCAAACCCAGCACCATCGTCCCCAGCTGGCCAGCACCCACGCCGCGAGCTTGCTTCACCAGCCAGATCACAAACACCGCAGCTATTACCGCGCTTACCGGATGAACCCCTCTAAGCCGCAACAGCCATGGCGATCCAACGGCGAAGTCCTGCGCAAAGGCCGCCCGCAGTGAAGAGGCAGGGAACAGCGTATCCCCCAGCGCAGCCAGCGATCCGCTTACGCCGACAATCAGTGTCGATGCAAGTCCTAACCCGGCCCAAAGCTTTCTGCCGCCTCTCACGCCAAGCTCGCGCCACATCTGGCCCGTGCCCAGCAGCACAGCCGTCAGAGTCAGTGCCGCAAGCAACAGCAACGTGTTGCTCAGATGGATCGACAGCAATATCACGCGGCCCGTGGACTGGTTGCCGGTGACATATCCAAGCTTCACTAGCAGCGCACCCAGCACTGCCTCGTTCAAGAGCAGTACCATCGACGCTACGGCCATAACCCGTGCGGCCTGTCCTTTTACCGTGGCCCGAAACGTCCAAACCAGTAGTCCGATGACGACGAACGTCGCCCCGCCCGTCATACAACGATGGGTAAACTCAATCACGGTATCCAGGCGCGGCGATAGTGGAATCACCTCGCCGTTACACAACGGCCAATGATTCCCGCAGCCAGCGCCCGATCCCGTAGCCCGCACCAGAGCGCCCCACAGGATCACCAGCACGTTGTAGGCTACGACGGCCCACGCAAACCGCACTAAAGCCTTAGGCGTTCGCCCTGCCGTCACTGCTGCTGCCGTTGTAGCCATGCTTCCATTCTACTCAGCGAAGAGGTGACTCTTCTATCCCTTGGCTAGCTCTTTGGCCCGCTGGGTAGCCCGTTTCACCGCTTTAATCAGCGTCACACGCAGGCCGCCTTCTTCCAGTTCCAGAATGCCATCGACGGTGCATCCAGCCGGAGTCGTCACAGCGTCCTTCAAGAGCGCCGGATGATAGCCGGTTTCGAGCACCATTCTTGCCGAACCGAGCGTCGTCTGCGCCGCCAGCAGTGTGGCTACATCGCGCGGCAGGCCAACGTTGACACCAGCCTCCGCCAGTGCCTCGATGATGATGTACAGAAAAGCCGGACCGGAGCCCGAGAGTCCTGTCACGGCGTCCATATGTTTCTCATCGACAACGACCGTTCTGCCGACCGTCGAAAAGATCTTCTGCGCCATTGCCATTTGCTCGGCCGAGACAAACCGACCGCTGCAAAGTGCCGTAACGCCGGCTGCGAGCATCGCCGGAGTGTTTGGCATCGCGCGAATCACTGCGATGTCACATCCTGCAGCCTCTTCGATGCTCAGCGTCGTGGCCGAGGCCGCAATCGAAAGCACAACCTTCTCCGGCGAAAGAGCTGGCTTGATCGTGGCAATCAGTCCCGGAACCTGTATTGGCTTCACGCCCAGCAGAATCACATCCGCCTGTTGCGCCGCAGCAAGGTTATCCGTTGTCACCTCGATGCCGAACTGAGCCGACAATGCCTGCGCCCGCTCAGCATGATGGACCGTGGCAAATAGCTGATCAGGCGCCACAAGGTTGTTCTTCAGAAAGGCCTGCAGCAGAATGCCGCCCATCTTGCCGGTACCAAGAATCGCTACCCGCAGACCTGGCATCGCAGGAGCAGGAGCCACTACCTCATACGTTTCTTCGTTCATTGCAAAAGGCTATCAGACGAATCGTGAACTTTACTTCTTCTGTGTCGCAATCCAGGCATCCACCCGCTGCTCCAGCACGTCGAGCGGCAACGCACCCGAGTCCAGAATGACGTCGTGGAAAGCTTTGATGTCGAACTTCGGTCCAAGCGCAGTCTGCGCCTTCTGCTTCAGTTCCAGAATCTTCAACTGGCCCATCTTGTAGCCAAGCGCCTGGCCCGGCCATGCAATGTAGCGGTCGACTTCGGCCTGAATATTCGTCTCGTCGATGGCCGAGTGCTCGCGGAAGTAGTCAACCATCTGTTGCCGGGTCCAGTGCTGAGAGTGCACGCCTGTATCCACAACAAGCCTGATCGCCCGCCAGATATCAGCCTCCAACCGACCGTAGTCACTATAAGGATCCTGGTAGAACCCGATCTCTTTGCCCAGCCGCTCGCTATAGAGCGCCCAGCCTTCGGTATAAGCCGTGTAATAAGACTGTTTGCGAAACTCCGGCAACCCAGTCATTTCCTGCGCAATCGAGATCTGCAGATGGTGCCCTGGAATCCCCTCGTGGTAGGAGACCGCCTCTACGGGAGCCAGCGATCGATCGGCGTAGTTATACGTATTCACATACACCCGACCCGGTCGCTTTCCGTCCTGACTACCTGGATTGTAGTAAGCCGCGGCCTGATCCTTCTCGATAAACGCGGGTACCGGCACCACTTCCAACTGGGCCTTAGGCAGTGTGCCGAACAGTCCCGGCAACTTAGGCTGCATCTGCGCAATATTGCTCTTATACGCATCGATCAGACCCTCTTTCGAGGTCGGATGCAGCTTCGGATTCTCCTTCAACGCAGCACTGAAACTCTTCAGATCGGCGAATCCCAGCTTATGCACGATGGCCAGCATCTCGGCCTCGTCGCGCTTCACCTCGTCCAACCCAATCTGGTGAATCTCTGTCGCTGACTTATTCAGCGTCGTGCTCTGCCGAACCCGGTAGGCATAGTAGGCGTCGCCATCGGGGAGTGCCCATGCTCCAGGGTCCTTGCGTCCCTTGGGCACATACTCCACCTTCAGAAACTTCGCGAACCGCTGGTAGGCTGGCAGAACCTGCGTCCCAATTACATCGAGCAACTCTTCCGATATCCTCTTCTGGTCCGCCGCGCTAATCGTCTTCGGGAACTTCTTCAACGGCGCGGCGAAGGGACTCTCCGCGGTCTTCTGATCGGCGAGCGTTTGCGTTTGGACGACCACCTTCTCCAGCAAATACTGCGGAGGCATGCGGCCCTCATCGATGCCTAGCTCCATGTTCGTCGTAATCTGCGAGAAGGCCGTCGGCACCTTTTTCAACCGCGCAATGTAGTCGTCATAGTCCTTCACGGTTTCGAACTGCAGATCATTGACCAGTCGCGGCAGATCCGTATGGAAACCGCTGAACTGGTTGACTGGCATCTGCCATTCCTTGAATCTTGCTCCCTCTTGATCGTCGATCAGCGAGCGTAGCATCAGCTCCGCAGACAGCCGCTCCTGCTCCGGCAGCCCTGTCGTGTCGATCTCGCTGAGCCGCTGGATGAACGCCCGGCCTCGCGCCAGCGATGCATTTACTTCCTGTACCGAGTAATCGGAGAGCTGATCGTTATAGCGCTTGTCGCCAAGGAAAGAGGCAAACTCCGGCGTGTGCTTCAGCTTGTCTTCCCATATCTCCGCAAACAGCTTCGACAGGTCCTTGCTGCGTTGAGCCACGGAGCTTGTAGCTGCCGCCGGGGGCTGAATCTGTGCCCGTACGGAAACCACGTTTAAGCAACAAAACACCGACAAGCTACCAGCCAAGACAAGCGAAATTTTCTTCATTAACCCTGAAAAACCTCAGCTACCAGTGTACCGCGTGCAAGTTATGCCCTTTAGAATCAAGCATCCGGTAAAGCGTCGACCGGCTAATCCCCAACAACTCCGCGGCTCGCAGCTTATTCCCCCCACACCCCTCCAGCACATGGAACACATGGTGTTCCACCACCTCCTGCAGTCGCATCGAGCTAAAGCCCCCGATTGATGCTGCCAATCCCGCTTGATTAGGTCCCATTGAGGTCAGGTGCTCAACCTCCAATGCGCTCCCCTCACAACGCGCGACTGCGTTCCACAGCACATTCTCCAGTTCGCGGATATTGCCAGGCCAATTGTGCCTTCGAAGCTGTGCCAGTGTGTTTTCCGGCAGCGTGTCTATCCGTTTTTGGTGCAGTCTGGCAAAGCGCGTCACAAAGTACATCGCTAAATCTGCGAGATCTTCCATGCGATCCCGTAGAGGCTCAAGAACCATTTCGACCGTAGCAACCCGGTGATAAAGATCGGAGCGAAATCGTCCTGCAGCGGCCAGAATCTTCAGGTCCTGACTGCTGGATGCAATCATCCGTGTACACGCTTTCTGCTCCAAAGCCTTTGCCAATCTGGCCTGTGCCCTAAGCGGCATCTCCTCGATACTGTCGAGAAAGAGAGTGCCTCTTTCGGCTCTTTTTAGCTGTTCGTAAATCTCGCTGTCAGCCCACTCTACCAAGGCCCCAGTTGAGCAAACGACAAATGGCCCATCCGTTCCGGGACTGCTCTGGTGGAGGGCCCGCGCTGCCAGTTCTTTGCCGGTTCCCACTTCGCCACGCATGAGTACTGTACGGAAGTGCGGCCCAATCCGGCTTATCTGTAGGCGTAGCCGTTTCATGGCGACGCCTTCGCCTACCATCTCAAATTGGTTCGCCCGTTTCCCTGATATCGGCATCGAAAGCAGAGGCGGCTGTTCCTCGGAATGGACGAAAGTTAACATGGATAGGTACCTCATCGGCAAAAGATCCTGTCAGATGAGTCATCCAAAAACAAAAAAGCCGGGCACCTATTACAGTGCCCGGCCGTGTTGCTTGTTTTTCCTTATGCAGTGGTTTTCGCGCAGTACGTATCAAATGCTCGTGTCAGTTCCTGCGCGATTGCCGGTGCCGTTGAGGTTTCAATCGCCGACCGTTGCATCAGGTACACCAACTGCCCGTCGCGCAGAATCGCGATTGCAGGCGATGTAGGAGGATGTCCGCCGAAGTAGCTTCGTGCCTTCTCGGTCGCATCGCGATCCTGACCCGCGAACACGGTCACTGAGTGATCCGGTACGTTGGTATGTTGCATCGCCAGCCGAACGCCAGGACGCATCTTGCCTGCCGCACAACCACAGATTGAGTTCACCACTACCATCGTGGTTCCGGGCTGGGCCAATGCTGCGTCGACTTCAGCGGCACTCCGCGCTTCCTTCAGGCCGGCGCGCGTCAGCTCCTCACGCATCGGAATCACCATAATCTCTGGATACATAAAGCATCTCCCCCTTTGGAACTGCAAAAACTGTGCGTCACATAGACGTCTCCTACGATTGTACGGGCTTCAGTAACGCCACGCCACCTCCCTTGTGCGAATCGCGGTCGTCTCCTTCGGCACCCATGTTGTAGTCTCAAAACCGTGCAGAGTCCTTCGATCCGAATCCAGGAGGCCGTCCCCCTGGCCCCTTACACCACCTTCCGCATCGGCGGCCCCGCGCGCTACTTCTGTGAAATCACTACAGAATCCGCTCTCATCGAAGCCATCGAATTCGCCCGCCAACGCAGCTTGCCGATCTTCGTTCTCGGCGGCGGTAGCAATCTGCTCGTCAGTGACTCCGGTTTCAACGGCGTTGTCCTGCACATCGCCATCGATGCTCCAAATCAGTCCATCCCGAACGGTAATTACCTCGATTACACCGTCAGTGCTGGTAGAGACTGGAACGCCTTTGTCCTCCAGATCTGTGAGCAGGGAATCAGCGGCGTCGAATGCCTCGCTGGCATCCCGGGTTCAGTCGGGGGCACCCCCGTTCAGAATGTAGGGGCGTACGGACAAGAGGTAGCAGATACCATCGTCAGCGTAAGGGTGTTCGATACGGAGTCGAACGCCTTCGTCGATCTCGCTCGCGACCAATGTGGATTCGCTTATCGCCGCAGCATCTTCAATTCCACCCACCGCAATCGCTATATCGTCACGACAGTGACCTTTCGCTTCGATCCTATGGCGAAGCCCAAACTTACTTACGCCGATCTCACGCGACACTACAAAGACCAGAAACCTACTCCCATCGACGTCTACCATACGGTGCGAGCGATCCGTCACCGCAAAGGAATGCTGATCGTCGAGGGGGAAGATGACTGCCGTAGCGCGGGTTCGTTCTTCAAAAACCCGGTTATCTGCGAGACGAACCTTGTAGAAATCGCAGCTACCCTGAACATCGCTCAAACAGAAATTCCGCACTGGTCAGTTGGAGGCGACTTAATCAAGCTCCCGGCCGCATGGTTGCTTGAACAAGCCGGCTTTCCAAAAGGTTTCAGCATGGGCAACGCAGGAATCTCCTCCCGCCATACCCTCGCCCTTATCAACCGGGGGAGTGCCACCGCAGCCGATATCGCCAACCTGCGCGATACCATTCAGCGCAGCGTGAAATCCCGCTTCAATATCGACCTTGAACAGGAACCTGTACAGGTGGGCATCTTCAAGTCCTGCTGACAGCACCTCGCGGAGCGCTGTCAAAGTTGAAGACGTATCTTGAGCTTTGTCAGTGCCGCAGCGACGGCGAGAACGAGGCCTGTAAAGACAACGGATCTTATAACTCCGTGCCAGCCGGAGTTGAGATGGGTCGCGAAGAAGGTAATGCCGGTTAAGGGAATCAGAAAGTAATAGAAATCGGGAATGAGGTAGGTCAGCAAGGTATTTGAACCGGCGGGGCGGACGAAGGCGGCCCATGCTGTTCGTTTCTTTACGTCACAGATCCAATAGAGAAGGGTGAAGAAAAGGACTGCGGCTCCGATGCTATAGAGATCCCAGGTTGGTGTGGCTCTGATTTTGGAGATGCCTAGCGGGGTGAGCAGGCGGCCCGCAATGAGTGTCAGGACGGCGAATGCCAGGCCCAGAAGGATTTTTTGATGAAGGGCCTGCCAGCGATGGGCTCCGAGAAAGATGACCGAGGTGACGATGCCGGCCATGATGATGCACGCGGAGGATCCGTTGTGGAATGGCCAGATGTAGAGCGGGAGATGGGCGACGAGTGCGTTGTTTCCTGCGGAGCAGACGCAGTTGAACGCCAGTAGTGCAACGAACCATGTGAGAGGGGCCCAGAGCCATCGGCGTGTGGGGATGTATAAGACGGCTACGGCGAAATAGGTGTATCCGATGATGCCGAGGATCTCTGCGTAAGAGCCATCGATCCAGGCGACGTGTCCGTCTTGAGTGGTGCGACGAAAGATTGCGAACATCGCGACCGTCAACACGAGGCCGAGGATTCGGAGCCAGCGATGAATCTTTGTAGCGCGTTCGGAGCCTTTGTAGACGCTGAGGAAGAGTGCTGCGCCTGCGAGCGCGAGGAAGGCCCAGAGATTGGGGCTGATGCCCATGCGCGTGGGATCGCCCAGTTCCGCGTTGGCGAGAATGAGGCCGAGAACAACGAGGCTGGCGGAGCGAATGAAGACGTGCAGCCAGAGTGCCGGGATGGAGGGATTTTTTTTGAGGCGCTGCTGGATGGCTAGCGGCATCGATAGGCCGACGATAAAGAGGAAGAAGGGAAAGACCATGTCGACATAGGTCATCGCGTTGATCTTTGCTGCCATGTGGTGGGTCCACCAGGGAAGGCCTCGGACGCTGTCGAGGTCGTTGACGAAGATCATAACGACCATGGTGAGGCCGCGGAATATGTCGATGGAGGCCAGCCGGGTGACGGCGGACTGTCCCGTTGTGCTGATTAAGGGCGGCGTGGTTGCTGCTGTGGACATTTTTCGGTCTGCCTCGTGCGCTTGAGTTCTTGTACAGTTCGGCGGTGGGGAATGTCCAGCAGATTTGGAGTCGAACTCCGTGGTAGATGAAAAGCAGTTGGTGTGACGCGTGGGGACGGATTCGGATAAAAGGCCAATCTCTGTGCTGATGAGATTGGCCTTTTTGTCTTGTGTGATCGTTAGGGTCGTTGGGTGGGGATTGGTCATCCAATCGGTATGAGTGAAGGGAAGAGTGGGTGGCGGCTTTCTGTTTTGGACCAGTCGCCGGTGCCGGTGGGAAGTACACCGGCGGAGGCTTTGCAGAACTCGATTGCGTTGGCGCGACGGGTGGATGAACTGGGATACACGCGGTTCTGGATGTCGGAGCACCATGCGATGGATACGCTGGCGTGTACGGCTCCGGAGATTATGCTGGCTCGGATTGGAGCGGAGGCGAAGCGGATTCGGATTGGGTCGGGTGGAATTATGCTGCCACACTATACGTCGCTGAAGGTGGCGGAGGTCTTTCGGACGCTGTATGCGCTTTATCCAGGGAGGGTCGATCTGGGGATTGGGCGGGCTCCTGGTGGCGGGCCGATGGAGGCGCTGGCGCTAAGGCGAAGCAGGAAGACTCCGATGGAGGATGATTTTCCTGAGCAGGTGAGCGAGCTGCTGGCTTTTCTGGAGGGAGGGTTTCCGGAGGGGCATCCGTTTGGAAGGATCAGGGTTTCGCCGGAGATGCCGGGCGGGCCGGATGTGTGGATGCTCGGGTCGAGTATGTGGAGCTCGGCTGCGGCGGTGGAGTTTGGGCTGTCTTATTCGTTTGCTCATTTTTTCTCGCCGGTGAAGACCAGGGATGCGATCGAAGCTTATATGCGCGGGTTTCGGAGCGGGATCCGGCGGGAAAAACCTGAAGCGACAGTTGCGGTGGGTGTGATTTGCGCCGAGACGCAGGAGGAGGCGGAGTATCTGAGCGCCAGTGTGAAGCTGCTGCAGCGGCGGATTCGGCTGGGGGACCGGAGACCGGTGTCTTCGCCTGACGATGCTTTGCGGGAGTTGCGGTTGTTGGGAGAGGTGCCGATGGAGGAAGGGGAGTGGCCTCGGTATTTTGTGGGGACTCCGGCGAAGGTGAGGGAGCGGCTGGAGGAGATGGCTGGAGAGTTGGGGATTGGGGAGTTGGTGGTGAATACGATTGTCTGGGATCACTCGAAGAGAGTGAGGAGCTACGAGTTATTGGCTGGAGAGTTTGAACTCCAATGAGATAGGGTGATCGTCCGAAACACAAAAGCGAAAGGGCGAAATCCCTTTCGAGACCTCGCCCTTTGCTTGTCCGATTTTTCGAAGATCTGGTTCGGTGACCAGACCACAACCTTGTTATCGCGGAATTCTCGGGGCTAGCGGGCGTGAACCCGTTTACCTTGCTCTCCCGTTCATCACTCCGTTGTGAGAGCTTTCTTGTTCTATCTCTCAGCCCTCAGTTTCCTGAGTGCTGCGTGAGTTCCGTTGCCGGTTCTCGCGATAGCCCTTGTCTACTCTCTCCTTCTGGAAGATCTCTCTTCCGTTGAGGAGAATAGTACTCGTTATTTTCCGGAATGCAACTACCTCAAAACACATTATTTGTGTGGAAATTGGGGTATTTATTGTGGAAATGCGTGTCGGAAAGGAGCCATCCTTAGTGGCCGGCGGCTTCTTCGGGGAAGAGGCGGATGTCGTCTACGCCGCGGTAGCGTTCGGCGAAGTCCATGCCGTAGCCGATGACGAACTGGTTGGGGATCTTGAAGGCTACGTAGTCGGCTTCGATGGGGACGAGGCGGCGTTCGGGTTTGTCGAGGCAGGTGGCGATCTTCAGCGAGGCGGGCTTGTGCTGGAGCATCAGCCCGCGGAGGTAGCTGAGGGTGAGGCCGGTGTCGAGGATGTCTTCGACGATGATGACGTGCTTGCCCTCGATGGGGTTGTCAATGTCCTTGATGAGCTTGACGGCGCCGGAGGAGACACGGGCGCGGCCGTAGCTGGAGACGGCGACGAAGTCGAAGGTGTTGTCGACCTGGATGGCGCGGGCGAGATCGGCGAGGAAGATGGCTGCGCCTTTGAGGACACCAATGAGGACGATGGACTGGCCAGCGTAATCGGCGGTGATTTGGGCTCCGATAGCCTTGGTACGCTCGGCGATCTGCTCTTTGGTGAAGAGGACCGGCATGGTTTCGGCAGGGGGGAACGAGGGGGTGCTGATTGACATAGAGATTAAAGGGTAGCGCGAATGCTGGGTGCAGGCAAAGCGTTGGCTATACTTAAACTAGCGAGGATTATGTTTCCCTATATCAATATCGGCCCGGTGCATCTGGGCACGTTTGGTCTGTTTCTGTGGTTGGCTGCGGTAGTGGCGACGGTTGTGCTCCATAAGAATTTTGTACGGAATCGCGTGGATGCCGATGCGTTAAGTGTGGTCGCCTTTGTGGTAATTGCTGGTGTGATTGGTGCAAAGATGTGGCACGAGTTGCAGAATGTGCAGGAACTGCGAGCATCGATGCGGCAGATTTTGGTGCCGGGATGGGGGCATCCGCTTGAAATTCTGGTTGGATTCCTGCACTGGTTTCAGGCAGGATTTGCGTGGTTTGGCGGGTTGCTGGCCGGAATTGTGACGCTGATGTGGCAGGGGCGTGCAGCGAAGCAGGGTGATGGCACGTCTGTGGGTGCGGTGCGGATGTTGGATCTGGCGGCTCCAGCGGCGGCTATTGGGTACGGTGTAGGGCGGATTGGATGCCTGACTTCGGGCGACGGGGACTACGGGATACCTACGAATTTGCCTTGGGGAGTACATATGGCTCCTGATGCGCTGGTGCCGACGACGGCGCGTGTGCATCCGACGCCGCTGTATGAGCTGTTGTTTTCATTGGCTTTGGGATGGCTGCTTTGGCGGCTGGGACGGAAGGTTCGGTCGACGGGCTGGATGACGGGGCTTTATTTGGCGCTCAGTGGGGTGGGCCGCTTTCTGGTGGAGTTTTTGCGGATCAATCCGAAGCTTTACATGGGCATGAGCAATGCTCAGGTGGCGGCGCTGGGGTCGGTGGTGGTGGGATTGTTGGTAATGGTGGTGGCTGGACGGCGGTCTGCTGTCCAGCCGGTGGTTGAGGTCAGTTCGTTAGATGTCACCTAGACATCTGTTCGCGGAGGGGTTCCTGGGGGGCGGCGAAGAACGTGTTTGAGATGAAGCCGCCTATGATAGCTCCGATGATGGGGGCTACCCAGAAGAGCCATAACTGACCTATTGCCCAGCCTCCAACGAAGAGTGCTGGGCCGGTGCTGCGGGCCGGGTTAACCGAGGTGTTGGTGACGGGGATGCTGATCAGGTGGATGAGGGTGAGGCAGAGCCCGATCGCGATGGGTGCGAAGCCTTTGGGGGCCCGCTCGTCGGTAGAGCCGAGGATGACGAGAAGGAAGAAGCAGGTAAGGACGACCTCGATCAGAAAGCAGGAGAGCAGAGAATAGCCGCCAGGAGAGTGCTCGCCGAAGCCGTTGGTGGCGAAGCCCCCGGCTAGAGAAAATCCTTCCTTGCCACGTGCGATGACGTCGAGTACGCCTGCGGCAACGATGGCTCCGGCTACCTGGGCGACGATATAAGGAAGAAGTTCGGAGGCAGGGAAGCGTTTGCCTACAACGAGGCCAATGGAGACCGCAGGATTGAGATGACATCCCGAGATGTGACCGATGGCGAAGGCCATGGTCAGAACCGTCAAACCAAAGGCAAAGGCGACGCCGACAAAGGCTATACCGAGATGCGTAGCTCCCGGTACGGGACCGCCTGGCGGTTCAAAGGCAGCGGCCAGGACGGCGCTTCCGCAACCACCGAAGACAAGCCAGAAGGTTCCGAAGAACTCGGCCAAGGCACGTTTAGACAGCGGCATAGGAACTACCTCTTTCTTTCCGTTACCAGAGAATTTGAATTTCGATTTGTGCGGGGCCCGGGTCACATACTAGCTGGAGCGAAAGCTGCGAAGCTCCAGACGCGAGGATGTTAACACGGAAACGGTACCGTGTTCTTCAAGAAAGTATCCTGCGAATTGATGGTACGAAATAGTGAGAGCTACCTAGATACGTTTGAGGTAAGCCTTGGCTTCATCGAGTTGTGGAAAGAGACGCTCTTCGGCCTGGAACTCGCGGGAGTGGACACAGCGACGGCCAGCCTTCACGCGCACGGGATGCTTCAGGTGAAGCATCTCATGATAGAGCAGATACTCGACGGCACAACGAGGGGTATCGGGACGGTCGAAGACGCGACTGACGACGATGGTGTTGTGGGCGGCGTCGTAGTGGCCGAGCATGCGACGGGCGTGGTGGGCGCTCCAGGTAAGGGTGGGGCGGCCGAGGAGACCGTGGAAGAAACGGCTGTTGAGGGACTCGAAGATTTCGTCGAGGTCGTAGTGGTGGCCGATGGGGGTGAGAATGCGCTTGCGGCCGCGGGTCTGGCGGATGTGCTCGGCTTGACGGGAGACGGCTTCAGAGGAGACGTGGCGGCGGTAGCGGTCGGCGTGTGTCGGAGCGATTGGCTTTTTGTAGAGTTTGGCCAATAGGATATGGGCGATAGCGCGGTGGACGGCTTCGGGGGCGTGCTCGAGGACGTCGGAGAGTCGGACGTGGAGCCGGCCTTCGCGGAGGCGGATTGTTGTGTTGAGGCTGGTGAAACGGTGAAAACGAATGTCCAGCGGCGGAATAGGTGCGCGGGGCCTGAGGTCTCGGTACTGCTCTTCAAAAATGGGGACGAGTGCGGAGGACACTATGGGTTAAAGGCTAGCACGATGCGTTGTGAGTTGTCGGGACAGTGCTGACGCGGCTTAGCTTTACGCGAAGCCCCGTTTGGCCAACTGAGGATTCAATTTCCAGTTTGGCCGTAACTCGGGATGAATGTCCGCGCTTTTCCAGGAGAACCCAACGTTCTCGGCTATTCCATGATCCTGTTTGAAATCCGATGGTCTTGGAAAGCGGCCGAGTATTTTGTCGGAAAACACTCTTGACAACTTGCAACGAGAGACTATTCTTGGTGACGCTCGACGCGGCCCCTTGGAAACCAATCTTAGGTCCGATGCCCACCTTCTCGGATGCTGCCTATACCTAAAGGAGAGAAATATGCGTTCACGCTTACTTGTATGGCAAGGGCTGTTCGTACTGTTGCTGACTCCGTTGGTAGTTGCGGCCCAGGCTCAATCTGTGCGCCAGGTTCAGTTGACGCGAAGTGCTCCATTTCCAACCACGCCCCCTGGCAACGCGAATGCCGGGCAGGGGCCGGAAGTCGATTCCGCCCTTGTCGGCGATGACGCAGACTCTGGTAGTGATGCAGGTGGGCCCGGCATCGCTATAAACCGAACCGTCTCCAAAGCACCCGGTAGTCCAAGGTCACACGGGGGTAACGGGAAAGCAAAGTCCAATCCCGAACTGATGTTGTCGATTGATGGGTTGAACCACTTTCAACAGCGCTTCGTCGCCGCCGGCGGAAATCAATTTTCGGTCGAACCTCCCGATCAAGGCTTATGCGTCGGGAATGGCTTCGTGCTGGAGACCATCAATGATGTTCTGCGTGTCTTTGATACTGCCGGGAATCCGGTGACCGCTCCCACCGACCTCAACAGTTTTTACGGCTACGCGCCTGCGATCGACCGGACGAAAAATCCTCTGCAATTCGGTCCGTCGATTACCGATCCGAGTTGTACCTTTGATGTTCCAACACAGCGCTGGTTCCATGTCGTTTTGACGCTTGACCGCGCAAACAACTTGACGCAGAGCTTGTCCGGCACCAACCATCTGGACCTCGCCGTCAGCGCGACTGCTGATCCGACCGGCGCGTGGAACATTTATCGCCTGCCGGTGCAGGATGACGGAACGGAGGGAACCCCGGACCACCATTGCACTCTGGGCACAAACCCTGCACACGGCCCATGTCTGGGCGATTATCCGCACCTTGGTGCCGATGCGAACGGGTTTTATCTCACAACCAACGAGTTCAACCTGGTCTCGCCGGGCTTCCATGGCGCGCAAATTTATGCTTTTCCCAAGGCGCAACTAGCTGCGGGAGCGTCGTCGGTGACCGTCGTACAATTTGACACAGCAGACGCGAGCCTGGGTGTTCAGCTCGATGGCAATCCGGGATTCACCGTGTGGCCGGCACTCTCCACAGGAAATGTGTTTGAAGGCAGCCACGGGGGTACGGAATACTTCCTGAGCTCCGAAGCCGTGTTTCAGAATTCAGGTGTCGACAGCAGGCTGCGGCTCTGGTCATTGAGCAACACGAGTTCACTCAATGGTGCGCCTGCTCTGGGTCTTAACGCTGAAGTCGTGAACACGATTCCCTACGCCGTGCCGGGCCGGTCAAGCCAGAAACCGGGGGACGTTCCTCTGGCGCAGTGCCTTTCGGATTCAACTTTGCTAGTTGGGCCGAACCTTTTCGGTTGCTGGCGATTGGTCGTAGGAGGAAGCGGACCATTCCCGAATACTGAAAAGGTTGTCGATAGCAATGATTCCCGCATCCAGCAAGTTGTTCTGGCTAATGGGAAGCTCTGGGCCGCACTCGACACGGGTCTCTTCATTGACGGGGATACGGCCCCGCGAGCGGGTGTCGCCTTTTTTGTGATCAATCCACATGCCGGGAAGGTTCAACAACAGGGCTATGCCGGAATACTTGGCAATAACCTGACCTATCCTGCCCTGGCCGTTACGCAAAGCGGGAGAGGAGTGATGACGTTCACCGTGCTGGGCAACGATCACTATCCCAGCGCCGGCTACGCCGGTATCGATGCCAAAATTGGCGTAGGCGACATTCACATCGCCGCGGAAGGTGTGGGGCCGGATGACGGCTTCACTGGCTACCACCCCACTAGCGCATTCGGCTCTCGTCCACGTTGGGGCGACTATGGCAGTGCCGCCACCGACGGCAACGCCATTTGGATCGCTTCGGAATACGTCAACCAGACATGTACTTTTGACACATTTCTGAACACCGCTTTCCGCTGCGGCAACACTCGTACGCAACTGGCAAACTGGAGCACGAGGATTTCAAAGATCGTTCCCTAGCGCTCAACGGGATTAGTCTCAGGAGACGTGCCAGTATCACCAAACCGGTTGACTCCTGTGTGGTCGGCGACGGCGCGCATTTCCGATAGCAGCGGAGTCGCATTGCACGCTCCTTCGCTAAAACGCTAAGTCTAGAGGCGCGAGTTTTTGAGGCTCTTGAATCCGGGCCTACCCCAGAAATACAAACAACAACTGCGTGATTCAACGGACTGGCTATTGCGGGGGTGGGCCGGTTTCTTTCCTGTTCTGCTCTTCCTTTGCAGGCGGATGCGCAGCAAACCACGTCTTCTGGTCTTCGAGAAGTTGGGTGGCGGATTCGCGGATGTCGCGGATGGCTTCGAGGGCGAGCTTGCGGGAGACGTTATATGTCTCGTTGTCGGGTGGGGACTTGATGGCAGTACCCCATCGCTCTGTGGCGTCGATGAGTTTTGGGAGGGCCTTGCGCACGTCACGGTGGTGGGGTCCGTAGTCGTCCAGATTGTCGTCCAGCTCGTCGGCGATGGAGGTGAACTGTTCCAGCAGGTCGTGGGTGTCTCGTTCGCGACCGGGACGGCGTGGACCGGTGTTCGTCTCCTGGAGGCGTTTTACCCGGGAGTCGAGGAGCTTGATGAAGACCATGACGCGGTCGTTGGGGTAGTAGGCAGAGTCACGAAGCTGCTCAACCTCGCCATCGGTGAGGGCGGAGGCGTCCTTCTGAGCGTGGAGGGGAAGGATGAGCGTGGCTAGACTGAGGGCGAGGAGCAGCGATAAGCGATGGCGCATTAGTGGTTGAAGACCTGGGTCAGGAGTTCATTCTGGACGCTGTCGAGTTGCTTGAGGGTGGCTTGCAGAGTGGCCTGGTCTTCACCGGAGGCCTGATGGAGATACTCGTTGAGCCTGTAGGTTGTGTGATGCATCAACATCTCGGCACTCTTCAGGCGTTTGGTATCGCGGGCGAGGCCCAGATGGATGAGTTGAGCGTAGTGCTCGACTTTCTTGAGAGTGGCACTGGCCTGATCAATATCGCCACTGAGCATCTGCTTGCCTGCGATCTCGGTCATAGTGTGGACGAGCTCAGCGTAGAGGAAACATTGCTCGCGGGGCTTGGCTTCCTGCGCCTGAAGTTCGAGGCGGTTGAGGGTCTGGGCATCGGGAAGACTTTCGTCGATCGAGGAGGCAAGGGCAGGGGTGCAGAAGATAAGAAACAAGGGAAGCAAAAGAGCTGAGGTCCGAAATCTTATTTTCATAACGCACCTCGAAGGGAGCGCTTGCTTTACTTCATATGTTCGAGAGTGATAAGGCGGTGGCGCGCCTCCCACTCCTCGTCCGGAAACTTTCCATTCGCCACGGAGAGGAACTGTTTGTACAGGTCACTAGCCTGCTTGACCTGGTGAAGCTTGTCGTGCGCAGTTGCCGCGAGGAACAGGGACGACGGCGACTGTGGCTGCACTTTATCACGAATTGCTAACGCTTGCAAGGTCGTGGCCGGGTCGTTGTTTTCCGACGCAGCGAAGGCAAGGTGGCTGGCGGCGCTGGCGAGATCTTCCTGGATAGGAAAGGCTTCTGGCTGGGCGATGGCTCGCTTGAGGAGCGTTTCGGCCTCGGCGAACCGGCGGAGATGGATAAGTGTGTCGGCCCGGTCGTCGAGGAGGGTCGGATCCTGGGCAGAGGTGGAGATGAGGGTGGCGTAGAGGGGGTCGGCTTTGTCGTACTGGCCGCTACGGGCGTAGAGGCGAGCGAGGAGGCGGGTGAGGTTGGCGTCCCGCGGGTGAGCGGCGTGGAGCTTCTCAACGATAGGGAGTGCCTGATCGGTCTTGTTCTGGGAGTCGTACAGGCTGGCCAGTTGGGCGTTCAGAATTGGATCGTCCGGGGTTTTTTGGAGAGCCGCGGTCAGGAGAGTCTCGGCCTCGTCCAGTTTCTTCTGACGGATGAGGATGTGGGTGAGTGCGGCGGTGGCAGCGGCGTTCTGTGGATCGGCAGCGAGGATGCGGCGGTAGGAGGCTTCTGCAGCGGGGAGATCGTTGCTGGCTTCTGCGAGTTCGCCGGCGAGGAGGATGTCTTCGGAGGTTTCGGGGGAGATCTTAAGAGCGGCTAGAAGCTCCTCGCTGGCGTCGGCGGGGCGGGTGTGCTGGTCGATGCGGGCGAGAGCACGGTAGGCCCGGGCCATGACGGCGGGGTTGTCGGTGGTGAGGGTGGTGGCCTTGGCTAGTTCGGCGCGGGCGTCGGTGAGTTTGCCGCTGCGGGCGAGGAGGAGACCGAGGGCTACGTGGGGTTCGAGATAGTTGGGATCGGCAGCGATGGCTTTGCGGTAGGAGGCTTCGGCTGCGGAGGTCTGGTCGAGGGCATCCTGCGTGAAGCCGAGGTCGTAGAGGATGTGGGCATCGGTGGGGTGGGCTTCGGCCAGGATGGTGAGGAGCTTGAGGGCGGTGGGGAAGTCCTGACGGTCGATGGCGGCGTTGGCTTCAGCGCGCTGTGGGTCCTGAGGAGTGGTTTGCGGCTGCTGGGTGGTATCGGTGGTGCCAGCTGGGAGCTGGGCCTGGGCAAAGCTGCCTGCGAGCAATACGGTCGAAAATATTAACAATGGGAAGGTAGAGGAGCGGCGATGGCGGCGAGGAACCCGACCGGTTCTGTGGTGTGGTGTCATCGTCATCTGCTATACCCCTATCCCGTACTTAATTGCGCAAAGTATTCAAAAGGAAGGACCTAGGTCCGTACTTGGAGCTGCTGTTAAGTACGGAAGCCCGGCTCGATAGCCGGGCCTTCATGGGTCGTTCCCTTATTTAAGAATAACAGGTGCGTCAAGGGTTTGACGGTCGAGGGCGAGGAAGGTGGGGCGTTAGACTAGGACTATGGTGACAGGGCGGGTGATGGCGCTGGATGTAGGGAAGGTGCGTGTGGGTGTGGCGCTCTCCGACCCGCTGGGCTATACGGCGCAGCCGCTCCTGACGCTTTGGCGTAAGAGCCGCGGTGAGGATCTTCGGAGCCTGTTGCGATTGATTCGTAAATATGACGTGACTGAGATCGTGGTTGGGAATCCGCTGCACATGTCGGGCGATGTGAGTCCGTGGGCGGTGAAGGTGCAGGAGTTTGCGGAACAGTTGCGTGAACGCTCAGGGCTGCCGGTGCATCTGTGGGATGAGCGGCTGAGTTCGGTTGCGGCGCACGAGATTCTGGACGAGGCGGGACACGACCGTCGGGATCGGAAGAATGTGATCGATCAGGTTGCTGCGGTGGTGATTCTGCGCGGGTGGATGGAGGCCAGGGAGCAGGAGGCTGCGCGAGCGACGGTGGGGCAAAGGCGTGAGAAGGAAGTTTCCGAAGCAGAGTGAAGTTGGGCTCGGCAGTTTTTGCCTGACGAGTTCTTCAACCTATACTCGTAGGTAGGGAGTTTATGGCCGCACTAATTGAAGCAATCAACGTTAAGCGTAAGACTTTGTTTGAGTTTGAGAACACTCCGTTCTATTGCATGGAAGCTGAGGTGAATTCACCTACTGCTCGTGGCGGACAGACTCTGGTGCGGCTGAAGATGCGGAATCTTCTGACGAATGCGGTCTTTGAGAAGACCTTCAAGGCAGGGGACAAGTTCAAGGAACCAGATCTCGAATTGGTTCCGGCGACCTATCTGTATAGCGATGGGGATGGGCATCATTTTCTTGATCAGGAGAGCTTTGAGACTCTTACGCTGACCGAGGAGATGACTGGGAGTGCGTTGGATTTCCTGATCGAGGGTTTGTTGATCCAATTGCACAAGTACAACGGAAATCCGATTGGGTTGCAGCTTCCGATCTTTGTTGAGTTGAATGTTGCCGAGACGGAGCCGGGAGTGAAAGGCGACTCGTCGAGCGGCAGTGTGACGAAGGTGGCTAAGCTGGAGACCGGGCTGGAGATTCGTGTGCCGTTGTTTATCAAAGAGGGTGAGAAGGTGAAGGTGTCGACGGAGAACCGGGAGTTTGCGGGTAGGGCCTAGTTCAAAGCACCTGCCTGAACCGAAGGGCACGCCGAACGCGCATCCAGGTAGGCGCACGCCACAAAGATCAGCTCCCTACGCAAGGTGTCGAGTTGCTCCTCGGGGGCACCCGATTCCAGCATTCTCCGGCTGACCCCAACCATCGCCCCCTGGAGCATGGAAGAAACAAGTTGTGGATCGGTCGTGAGCGGTTCGGAGGCGGTCGCCAACATCTGGACGATCGCCTTGTTGGAACGGGTTCCCATCTGCTGGGCGATCTTCGCCCCGTCCACGTCGGAGCTTACAGAGTAGAGAGCCACACTCGTCTTTACATTCCTCATCTTGGCTTGAAGAAATGCCGTGATGAGAGCGGTAGCCATTTGCCGGAGCGTTCTCCCCTCCTGTTCCTTGCAGACGAGTTCGACGGCGTCAGTGACCTCGCTAAGGTGACGTTTCAAGGCAGCCTGTAAGAGCGCGCTTTTGTTCGGGAAGTATTGATATAAGGTCCCGACGGACACACCGGCTCGCAACGCCACCTTTGTCGTGGTCAGCCGCTCTTTTCCGACATGGAGCAAAACCTGAATGGTGGCTTCGAGAATTGCGTCCACGCTTGCAGCCGAACGAGCTTGCACTGGCGATTTACGTGGCTCTAAGACGACTCGTGAACGCTGGGGCAAAATGCGAACTCCTAATCTGAAGCTTTCTTCATCTAACGATAAGTAAGCACGATGAACAGAGTAAAGGGGAAGCAGAATGACGAAGATGGATAGCTTCACACTCCCGGGCACCTCGATGACCTTGAACCGCATGGGCTACGGCGCGATGCAACTTGCCGGTCCGCAGGTGTGGGGACCACCGCGCGATATTGACGGTGCGATTGCTGTTCTGCGAGAGGCGGTTGCGGCTGGCGTGAATCATATCGATACCAGCGACTTTTACGGTCCGCATGTGACCAACCAGGTTATCAAGCAGGCGCTCCATCCTTATCCGGATGGTCTGGTGATTGTCACGAAGGTTGGCGCTCGCCGGGGAGACGACAAGTCCTGGCTTCATGCTCTTTCGCGTCAGGAGCTGATCGATGGCGTTCATGACAACCTCCGAAATCTTGGGCTCGACAGACTGGATGTCGTCAATCTTCGGGTTGGAGGAGTCATGGGGCCATCGGAGGGATCCATTGAGGAACCACTTACGGTGCTTGCCGAGCTCAAGCATCAGGGACTGATTCGTCATCTCGGTCTGAGCAATGTCAGTCCGGAGCAGTTGGCGGAGGCTCAGACCATTACAGAGATTGTCTGCGTGCAGAACCTGTACAACGTCGCACACCGGCACGATGATGGTTTTATCGATGACCTAGCAGGGCAAGGCATAGCTTATGTGCCGTTTTTTCCGCTGGGAGGGTTCAGCCCATTACAGTCGTCGGCGCTCGATGCAGTAGCAGCGTCCCTGCAGGTTACGCCGATGCAGGTCGCGCTTGCGTGGCTTCTCCAGCGTTCACCGAACATCCTGCTGATTCCCGGAACATCTTCCGTCAAACATCTTCGGGAGAATCTGAATGCTGCAATGCTACAACTGCCTTCCGAAAGGATCGCCGATCTTGACTCAATCGGCGGAGGTCCAAGGCAGTAATTCTGAATTGCCTGCCAACGGGAACGATTCCGTTGGCAGGCTTCGGTAGCTACTTGGTCCCACTCCGTCCGACTTGTACGATTTTGAAGGTATCCGGCTTCGCCTTCGGACGGCCCGCGGGCGATCCTGGCTTGGCCTCTTCAAACTCAGCCGTGGGGAGATAGATGGTGTGGGTGGTTGGGTCGATGCCCATCGTCCGGGCTCCAATGGGCGTCTTAACAACTTGCTCGATGTCGAATTTTCCCGACGACTCGCCGGCCACCGCAAGTGAGCCGTCGCCGCAACTGGCGAATGCCTGTCCCGAGTCGAAACCCGTTGCATCCACGCCTGCGCCGATTGGCAGCGCCGCTAGAATTTTGCCGTTTTCGGTGCTCATCACGATCATCTTCTGGGGCTTTCTGCAGCCGATGAACAGACGGTGCGTCGCCTTGTCCAACGCCAATCCTACTGGCTTGCCGCCGGGCGCAACGGGCCAGCGTGCGATTACCTTCCGCGTCTGCAGGTCAACCTCGGCCACGACGTCCTTGTCTTCGAGGTTGATGAAGACCTTGCCGGTTCCATCGGAGGCGAGAAACTCGGGTGCGCCGCCCAGTTCGATGGGCGGATCGATTTTGCCGCTCTTCGGATCGATGTCCGCTTTGAACGTCATGAGCACGCCCTTGTCGCCCGAAACAGCCAGAATGCGCCTGAGTGCAGGATCATAGATAATGCCGTCAGAATCGGGCAGCGCCGCGAGCTTGCCCAGCACGGCGTATGTCTTCAAATCGAAGATCACAATGGCGCCATCTCCGCCGCCATCGGTAATGAAGCCGCGCCCCAGCGAAGGGACAAGTGCCACGCCATGCGCAATCTTCTGGCCTGGGATATCGCCGAGGACCTTCCCTGTTGGGGCGTCGATCACGAGCGTGTGGGTGCCCCGCGGAACAAACAGCCGCTGTGTTTGCGGATCGACCGTGAGATAGTCCCATCCGCCTTCTCCGCCAATATGCAATGTTTTTGTTACTTCCCACTTCGTCTGTGCGACAGCCGGCAGTAAACCACCGAGCAGCAACACCGCCACCGACATTCCAACAATCCGCTTCGTACGCATGCTTTCTCCTGACTGGATTCAATGCACTGAGGAGCAATGTGTAAAACATTTGGCTACCGTGCACGAAGATAGCATGGGCATGCTTAAGCGTTGCTGAATGCGACTTCAAATTGTGGTGGCTTGTAACTCCGGTTCGGGCTTGGGAGTAGCGGGGTTGAGAACGTGGGCCAGCCAGTGGCCGGTGTGAGAGATGGGGTTGGCGGCGATCTCTTCAGGGGTACCGGTGGCTACGATCTGGCCGCCACCGCTGCCGCCTTCGGGACCCATGTCGATGACCCAGTCGGCTGATTTGATGACGTCGAGGTTGTGCTCGATGACGAGGAGGGAGCCGCCGCCTTCGATGAGCTTACGGAAGGCTGCGAGAAGCTTGGCTACATCGTCGAAGTGGAGGCCGGTGGTCGGCTCGTCGAGGATATAGAGGGTGCGGCTGCGGGCTTTGGCGGCGGTGTCGTTGCTGCTGCGATTGGTGATGGAGCGGGCTGTTGCCAGGTGCGAGGCTAGCTTGACGCGCTGGGCTTCGCCGCCAGAGAGCGTGGTGGCGGACTGGCCGAGGCGGACGTAACCGAGGCCTACTTCGTCGAGGACGTAGAGCTTGTCGACGATTTTGGGGTGGCCAGCGAAGTAGACGAGGGCTTCCTTGACGGTCATGTTGAGGACGTCGTGGATGTTCTTGCCCTTGTACTTGATGTCGAGGATGGAGGATTTGTAGCGGGTGCCGTTACATTCTTCGCAGGGAAGCTCGATGTCGGCGAGGAACTGCATCTCGACGGTGACGGTGCCGTCGCCTTCGCAGACATCGCAGCGACCGCCCGGAACGTTGAAGGAGAAGTGGCCGGCGGTGAGGCCCTTGCGCTTGGCGTCGGGCTGGGCGGCGAAGAGGGCGCGGATGTCGTCGAAGGCCTTGATGTAGGTGACGGGGTTGGAGCGTGGGGTGCGGCCGATGGGGGACTGGTCGACTAGGATGACGTCGTTGAGGTATTGGGTGCCGGAGAGCTCACGATAGAGGTGGGTGGGGTCGCCGCCTTCGGTTTGACCGAGAGACTGCATGAGGGCTCGGTAGAGGACTTGATGGACGATGGTGGATTTGCCGCTGCCGCTGACGCCGGTGACGCAGCAGAGGAGGTTGAGGGGAACGTCGAGGTCGACGCCGCGGAGGTTGTGGATACGGGCTCCGGTGAGCTTGAGGTGCTCCCGGCCAGGTTCGCGGCGGTGCTTGGGGACGGGGATGGTGAGGCGGCCGGAGAGATATTTGCCGGTGATGGATGCGGGGTTCGCGGTGACTTCGGCTACCGTACCGGAGGCGAGGAGCTGGCCGCCTAGTTCACCGGCTCCGGGGCCGAGGTCGAGGAGGTGATCGGCGGCACGGATGACGTCGGGGTCGTGCTCGACGACGAGGATGGTGTTGCCGAGATCGCGGAGCTCTTCCATGATGCGGATGAGCTTGGCGGTGTCGCGGGTGTGGAGGCCGATGCTGGGCTCGTCGAGGACGTAGAGGGCGCCTACGAGGCGGGAACCGAGGGAGGTCGCGAGTTGGATGCGTTGGGATTCGCCGCCGGAGAGGGTGGAGCTTAGGCGGTCGAGGGTGAGGTAGTCGAGGCCTACTTGATGGAGGAAGTGGATGCGCTGGCGGACTTCTTCGAGGATCTTTCCGGCGATCTCTAATTGTGACGGTGACAGTTGCAGATTGTCGAAGAACTGCTGGGCTGCGGTGATGGTGAGGGCGGAGACCTCGCAGATATTTTGGTTGTTAATGAGAACGGCGCGGGCTTCGGCGCGGAGGCGCTGGCCTCGGCAGTCGGGGCAGAGGGCGTAGCCGCGGTATTTGGAGAGGAAGACGCGGACGTGGAGCTTGTATTTCTTGCGTTCGAGCGCGGCGAAGAAGCCGCGAATGCCGGGGAAGCTGCCGTTGCCGTCTTCGATGAAGCGCTGCTGCTCGGGTGTGAGGTCGTACCAGGGGGTGTCGGTGGGGATGCCTTCGGCTTTGGCGGCGCGGATCATCTCGCCGTGGTGGACGCGATATTTCGTCGTGGTCCAGGGGGCGACGGCTCCGGCGGCGAGCGTCTTTGATTTGTCGGGGATTATGAGGTTGGGGTCGAAGTCGATGGTGTTGCCGAAGCCCTGGCAACGGGGGCAGGCACCGTAGGGATTGTTGAAGGAGAAGAGGCGCGGTTCGGGCTCGCGGTAGGCGCGGTGGCAGGTGGTGCATTCGAAGGCGGCGGAGAAGCGGAGGTGCTGCGGCTCGGCTTCGCCTTCGCGGGGGACAGTGTGGAATTGGATTTCGCCGGACTCGCGGTAGCCGGTTTCGATGGCGTCGACGAGGCGGGCACGGATGTCGGGACTGAGGGCGAGGCGGTCTACGAGGACGTAGATGGGCTGGCTGAAGTCGAGTTCGAGGAGGGATTCGGGGGTGGAGAATTCGACTATTTTTCCGGATTGGTAGAGGCGGTTGTAGCCTCGGCGGCGGAGTTCGGTGAGGCGGTCTTTGAGGGCGTCGGTGAGGTCGAAGGCGGGAGCGACCGCGGATTTGACAGATTTTGCGGATTTTTTTGCGGCGATTTTTTGGGGTTTGGAGGCGGGCTCTTCGGTCTCGGTGGTGGTGGGGACTTGCATCGGCTCGAGTTTGATCTCGGCGCGGACGATGGGGAAGAGGGCGTAGGTGCGCGTGCCTTCGGGAAGGGCGAAGAGGGCGGTGACGATCTCGTCGACGGTGTCGGTTTTGACGATGCCGCCGCAGTGGAGGCAGGTTACGGTGCCGCAGCGGGCGTAGAGGAGGCGGAGGTAGTCGTAGATCTCGGTGGCGGTGGCTACTGTGGAACGGGGATTGCGCGTCTGGTTCTTCTGCTTGATGGCGATGGCGGGGGCAAGGCCATCCATGTGGTCGACGTCGGGTTTTTCGATGCGCTCGAGGAATTGGCGGGCGTATGCGGAGAGGGATTCGACGTAGCGGCGCTGTCCTTCGG